>VYLA01000004.1_pt1 | contig 182617 bp, 165 predicted proteins | sample 5114381 | NCBI WGS metagenome assembly VYLA01 (sample SAMN12291789, study PRJNA351875) | freshwater metagenome | isolation source: freshwater lake | place: USA: Michigan, Gull Lake | collected 2011-08-08 | reverse complement strand
CGCCAGCCCGCCCCGCCGACGCCCCGTCACCGCCCGCGGGACGCCGGTCCACCGTCCGCGACGCCCTGCGCGACGCCATGGCCGAGGAGATGCGCAGTGACGAGACCGTCTTCCTGATGGGCGAGGAGGTCGGCCAGTACCAGGGCGCCTACAAGGTCAGCCGGGGCCTCCTGGAGGAGTTCGGGCCGCGGCGGGTGATCGACACGCCCATCACCGAGCACGGCTTCGCCGGCCTGGGCGTGGGCGCCGCCATGGCGGGCCTGAAGCCCATCGTCGAGTTCATGACTTTCAACTTCGCCATGCAGGCCATTGATCATATTATCAATTCGGCGGCGAAGACCCTCTATATGTCGGGCGGGCAGATCACCTGTCCCATCGTCTTCAGGGGCCCCAATGGCGCCGCGGCCCGGGTCGCGGCCCAGCACAGCCAGGACTATTCGTCCTGGTACGCCCACGTGCCCGGCCTGAAGGTGGTGGCGCCCTACGACGCCGCCGACGCCAAGGGCCTGCTCAAGGCCGCCATCCGCGACCCCAATCCCGTGGTCTTCCTCGAGCATGAGATGCTCTATGGCCAGGAGTTCGACGTCCCGGACGATCCCGACTGGACCGTACCGATTGGTCAGGCCCTGGTGCGCAGGCCGGGTCGGGACGTCACCCTGACGGCCCATTCGCGTATGGTGGGCCTCGCCCTAGCGGCGGCGGAAGTCCTTTCGAAACAAGGTATTGAGGCCGAGGTCGTGGACCTGCGGACCCTCAGGCCACTGGACCACGCCACCGTCCTCGAGAGCGTGAAGCGGACAAACCGGATCGTCAGTGTCGAGGAAGGCTGGGCGCCCATGGGCGTCGGCGCCGAGATCATCGCCCGGGTCGTCGCCGAGGCCTTTGACTGGCTGGACGCGCCGCCCCTGCGGGTCGCCCAGGCCGATACGCCCCTGCCATACGCCGCCAACCTCGAAGCCCTCGCCCTGCCGTCGGTGGAGCGGATCGTCGAGGCGGCCCTCAAGGTCTGTTACCGGTGAGCGCCCTGGCCTGGAGAACCGGCGGTTGCCATTGCGGACGGGTCCGCTTCGAGGTCGCCCTGCCGCCAAGGCCTGAGGCGCATTCCTGCAACTGTTCAATGTGTTCGAGGGCTGGGTTCATACATCTGATCGTCCCGGAGAGCCGCTTTCGCCAGACGGCCGGGCAGGGGGATCTGACCGAGTACACCTTCAATTCCGGCGTCGCCCGGCACCTGTTCTGCAGGACCTGCGGCGTGAAGAGCTTCTATCGACCGCGCTCCAACCCGGATGGCTGGTCGGTCAACGCCCGCTGCCTGGACGAGGCCGTCGACATGGATCTCACCGCGTTCGACGGCCAGAACTGGGAGGCCAACGCCGCCGGCCTGGCCCACCTGTCCCGGGAGGCCGCGCCATGACCGACATCCTAATGCCCGCCCTGTCCCCCACCATGGAGGAGGGGATCCTGGCCAAGTGGCTTGTAAAGGTTGGAGATTCCGTTCGGTCGGGGGATCTCATCGCCGAGATCGAGACCGACAAGGCGACCATGGAGGTCGAGGCCGTGGACGAGGGGATCGTCGAGGCCCTGCTCGTCGCCGAGGGGACCGAGGGGGTGAAGGTCAACACGCCCATCGCCCGGCTGTCGGGGAGTGCGACGGCGTCGCCGCCGCCTGCGCCCGTCGTGCCCGTTGCGCCTGTCGCGGCGATCACTGCACCTACTCCCGTCTCTCAGGATGCGCCGAAGACACTCGTGAAAACAGAAGGATCGTCGCGGATCCTCGCCTCACCCCTGGCCCGAAGGCTGGCGGCGGAGCGGGGACTGGACCTGGCGTCCCTGAAGGGTTCAGGCCCGCACGGCCGGATCATCCGGGTCGATGTGGAGGCCGCCGGCGTCGCCCCGCGTCCCGCCCCTTCCGCCGCCCCGCCGGTCGCTTCGGTCCCGGCGTCCACCCCCGCCCCCAGCCTCGCCCAGCTCGGCTATCCGGCGGACAGCTACACCCTGGTCCCGCTGGACGGCATGCGCCGCACCGTGGCCCGTCGCCTGACGGAAAGTGCGAGGGATATTCCGCACTTCCCGCTGACGATTGATGTGGAGATCGACGCCCTCCTGGCCGCCCGGACCCGGATCAACAGCCTTTTGGAGCCCCGGGGGATCAAGGTCAGCGTCAACGACCTGGTGATCAAGGCGGCCGCTCTGGCCCTGAAGCAGGTCCCCGAGGCCAACGCCTCCTTCACGCACGAGGGGATCGCCCTGCACCGGCACGCCGACATCTCCATGGCCGTGGCCGTCGATGGCGGACTGATCACGCCTATCATCCAGAGAGCCGAGCAGAAGGGCCTGGCGGAGATCGCGCTGGAAGCCAAGGACCTGGCCGAGCGGGCCCGGACCCGGAAGCTGAAACCCGAGGAGTTCCAAGGCGGTACCTTCTCGATCTCCAACCTCGGCATGTTCGGTATCCGCCAGTTCGGCTCCATCATCAACCCGCCCCAGGGCGCCATCCTGTCGGTCGGGGCGGGCGAGGCGAGGGCGGTGATCCGCGACGGCCAGGTCGTCGCGCGCACCCTGATGACCGTGACCCTGACCTGCGACCACAGGGTCATCGACGGCGCCATTGGCGCCCGCTGGCTGGCCGCCTTCCGGGCCCTGATCGAAGAGCCCGTCACCATGATCGTCTAGGGAGGCCGCCGTGGACTTTGATCTTGTCGTCGTCGGCGCCGGCCCCGGGGGTTATGTGGCCGCCATCCGCGCGGCGCAGCTGGGCCTGAAGGTCGCCATTGTCGAGCGCGACAAGCTGGGCGGGATCTGCCTGAACTGGGGCTGCATCCCCACCAAGGCCCTGCTGAAGTCGGCGGAAACCTTTGAAACCCTTGGTCATCTCGAGGACTACGGCCTGCGCGCCGAGAAGGTGAGCTTTGACCTCGAGGCCGTGGTCGGCCGGTCGCGGAAGGTGGCGGGCCAGCTGAACGCCGGCGTCGCCTTCCTGATGAAGAAGAACAAGATCACGGTGATCGAGGGGGAGGCGCGGCTGGAGGCCGGCGCCCCGGCGCCCCTCGTCCGCGTGGCGCTCAAGGCGGGGGGCGAGCGCACCCTGAAGGCCGGCAACGTCATCCTGGCCACGGGCGCCCGCGCCCGGACCTTGCCGGACCTGGGCCTCGCCCCCGATGGGCAGCGCGTCTGGTCCTACCGCGAGGCCATGGTCCCTGACCGGGTCCCGACCTCCCTCCTGGTCGTGGGATCCGGCGCCATCGGGATCGAATTTGCGAGTTTCTACAGAGCCCTGGGATCGGAAGTTACGGTCATCGAGGCCCTGCCACGCATCCTGCCTGTCGAGGATGAGGAGGTCTCGGCGGCCGCCCAGAAGGCCTTCGAGGCCCGCGGCATCGCCTTCCGCACCGGCGCCTCGGTCCGCCGGCTCGCACCCCGCGGCAAGGGCGTCGAACTGACCGTCGAGGCCGGCGGCGCCACCGAGACCCTCAAGGCCGAGGTCGCCATCGTCGCCGTGGGCATTGTCGGCAATGTCGAGGGCCTGGGGCTGGAGGCCCTGGGCGTCACGATCGAGAAGACCCACGTCGTCACGGATTCCCACGGCGCCACCGGCGTGCAGGGCCTCTGGGCCATCGGCGACCTGGCCGGCCCGCCCTGGCTGGCGCACAAGGCCAGCCATGAAGGCGTGCACTGCGTCGAGCACATTTCGGGCCTCAAGCCTTCAGGCCTGACCGCGCCCATCCCGGGCTGCACCTACGCCTCGCCCCAGATCGCCTCCATCGGCCTGACCGAGGCCCAGGCCAAGGCCCGGGGCCTGTCCGTCAAGGTCGGACGCTTCCCCCTGCGCGCCAACGGCAAGGCGATCGCCGCAGGCCACACCGAGGGCTTCATCAAGACCGTCTTCGACGCCGCCAACGGCGCCCTGGTCGGCGCCCACATGATCGGCGCGGACGTCACCGAGATGATCCAGGGCTACGCCCTCGCCATGACCCTAGAAGCCACCGAGGCCGACCTCTTCGCCACGGTCTTCCCCCACCCGACGATCAGCGAGGGCATGCACGAGGCGGCGCTGGACGCCTTTGGGCGGGCGCTTCACGTTTGAGGGCGGTGACCCCCTCTGTCGCGCTGACGCGCGCCACCTCCCCCTGGGGGGAAAAATTGGGGCGGGCGGGCTACGCCGCCCTTGTCGGTCTTGCCGATGCTCAGGACCGTGGGCGGCTCTTCCTGTTCATAGCGTAAGGCCTTGCTCGAGACTCTGGCCTTCCCGTGATTGCAGGCCGACATGGTAGCCGCCAGGGAAGAACACCCATTCCCGGGTCTGTGGGTCCCACTGTCTGAGGGCGTCGAGGGGAATCTCCAGCTGAAGGGTCTTGTGCTCTCCGGGCGCCAGGGTCAGCCGGGTAAAGGCGCGGAGGAGACGTTCCGGGCCTTCGAGGGCGCCCGCAGGATGGCGGACAAAGGCCAGGACGGTCTCGTCCGCAAGCACGGGGCCGATGTTGCTGACGCTGACCTGGACGGCGATGGCGCCCGGGAGGCGGCGCAGCTTCAGGGCCCGGTAGGCGAAACGGGTGTAGCTCAGGCCGTGGCCGAACCCGAACCGCGGCGCCACGCCGTTGCGCTCCAGGAGGGTGTACCCATGCAGCGGCCCATACTCGATCTCGCGCGCCGTCCGGTCGAAGAAGGGATAGTCTTCAATTGCGCGTGCGACCGTGAAGGGAAGGCGGCCCGAGGGTGAGACGTCGCCGAACAGAAGCTCCGCCAGCGCCGTGCCGCCCTCCATGCCGGCGTAGAAGGTCTGGAGGATCGCCGGGGCGGCGTCGACCCAGTCCTCGACCATCACTGCGGACCCGGCGATGATGACCACCACCACCGGTTTCCCGCTCGCCGTCGCCTCCAGAATGAGGGCGATCTGATCGCGGTTCAGATCAAGATCGATGCGATCCCCGCCAATGTCCGGGTCGTTGGTCGCAGCGGACTGCGCCCGCGTAATCGCCTGAAGCGCCGGACTGTCGACACGGCCAAGGTCGATGCCGCCTCCGGGGATGTACTCCCCCTCGTCCTCATGCGTCCGGCCGACGACCACGACGACGGCGTCGGCTTCGGCGCAGGCTTTGCGGGCCGCCGTCAGGTCGGTTTCATCCGCCAGGATCACAGCATCCTGGCCGAGACGACGGCGCAGACCTTCCGCCGGCGTGATCACGTAAGGGGGGAAGACACGGGAGGATCCGAAGTCGCCAGTATTTTCAAGGTCGGCAAGGCGGCCAAGCACGGCGAGCTTGCGCACGCGGCCTGGATCGAAGGGCAGGACACCGTCATTCTTCAGAAGCACAGCCGACTTTCGGGCCGCCTCCAGGGCGACGGCCACATGCCCGGGGTTTGCGACCAGGTCGGGCGTGTAGGCTTCCAGAGGGTCTTCGGCGCAGGCGAAACGGTACTGCGTGCGCAGGATGCGGCGGCACGCGGTATCAATCACGCTGGGCTCGATCTGGCCGGCCTCGACGGCGGCCTGAAGCCCCTCGCCGAAGATCAGCGGCTCAGGGTTCTCCACATCAAGGCCCGCGGATGCGGCGTAGACATTTCGAAGCCCATAGACCCAGTCGGAATGCACGAAGCCATCAAAGCCCCATTCGCCGCGCAGAATGTCGGTCAGGAGCTCGCGATGCTGTCCGCAGTACTCTCCGTTCCACTGGTTATAGGCGCTCATCACGCTGGCGCAGCCGGCGTCGATCGCGCGCTTGAAATGGGGAAGATAGACCTCGCGCATGGTGCGGCTGTCGCAGCGGACATCCACGGTGAAGCGAACATTCTCCATCGAGTTCAGGGCGTAGTGCTTGGCCGAAGCGATGACATTGTGGGTTTGGATCCCCACTGAAAGAGCGGCGCCCATCTCGCCCACATGATGGGGGTCCTCCCCATAGGTCTCCTGGGCGCGCCCCCACCCCGGGTGGCGCAGAAGGTTCATGCAGACCGCGCCGGAGAGGGTGCAGTCCTGGGCGCGCGCCTCGATGCCCATGATTTCGCCGATGCGCCGCTCCAGATCGACATCGAAGGTGGCGCCGCGCGCCATAGAGCAGGGAAAGCAGGTGGAGTTCCCTCGCGCCACGCCGCGCGGGCCGTCCGTGAAATAGAGCGGCGGGACGCCCAGTCGCTCGCACCCTCCGCCGGCGCGATAGGGATGGCCGCCCCAGCGTTTGCCGCTCTTGGCGTACCGGGCGAAGAAGCCGCGGCCCGACATCATGGCCACCTTCTCGGCAAGCGTCGCCTCGGCGAGGATGGCGTCGATGCGCGCCTCCTGGTCTTCGGGCGAGAACCCCTTCTTCGGCGCGAGTTCGGACATAGGCTGATCCCTGGGTTGTCGAGTTTGTCAGGCGAAGGGTGAGACGTAGTTCTCAAGAAATTCTTGCCGGCGTGAGACCGGCTGGGGTTCGAGGTTACGGGTCAGGGCGGATCGGGCCACATCCGGCAGACTGACCTGACCGGACAGGATCGCCTTGCCCTCCGAGGCCTCCCGGCCAGCGTATCGCTGACGGACAAAGGCGTCGAGCTTTCCGTCCGCCTCGGGGGCGGTGCCGGGCCGTCGTTGTGGTGCGGGAGCGCGATGGCTTCGCCACATCACGCCAGGAGGGCGTCTGGAGCCGGGTGAGACCGTCGAGGCGGCGGTGAGGCGGGAGGTGTTGGACTGGAGCGCGCTCCTGTTGCGAGCAGACGCCCTATCCATCTGGGCGCCATTGCGGTGTCCGGCGCGGAAGGTGCAGAGCGGGGGCGGTCGGTGACCCCCTCGGTCGCGCTGACGCGCGCCACCTCCCCCTGGGGGGAGGAATTAGGGGGCCATTGCTCCCCCCAGGGGGAGCTGTCAGCGAAGCTGACTGAGGGGGTCTGCTGAGGAGCCGCCCCTACGCCGCCCTTCTGCCCTCGACCTCGGCCAGGCGCTGGATGGTGACGTAGTCGGTCTTGCCCGTGCCCAGGACGGGGATTTCCGGTACCTTTACGATCTTGCGGGGCACGGCGATCTCGGGGGCGCCGAGGGACTGGGCGTGCTCGACGATGGCCGTGGCGGCCGCATCGGTGCGGTCGGTGAAGAGGATGAGCCGCTCGCCCTTCTTGGGGTCCGGCATGGCGATGACGGCGTGGCGGTTGTCCGGCCAGAGGGACAGGACGAGGTCCTCCGCAGCGGTGAGGGAGACCATCTCGCCGCCGACCTTCGCGAAGCGCTTGGCGCGCCCCAGGATAGTGATCCAGTTGTCGTCGGTCATGCTGACAATGTCGCCGGTGTCGAGCCAGCCGTCGACCGGAGCCTCGAGGGTTCCATCGGGGCGCAGGTATCCGGCCATGACGTTGGGGCCGCGCACCAGCAGCCGGCCACCGCCGGTGATACCCTCGACAGGCTCCAGGCGCGCCTCCATACCGGGCATGAGGGCGCCCACCGTCCCGCGACGATTGTCGTTGGGGAGGTTGATGGCGATGATGGGCGCGGCCTCGGTCGCCCCGTAGCCTTCCAGAACCGGCACACCGCCAAAGCGGTCTTGCATGAGGTTGTGGGTCTCTTCCCGAACCTTTTCAGCGCCTGCGACGATAAACTTGAGGCCCATAAGCTCATCGCCGTCGCTGGCCCTGGCGTACTGGTTGATGAAGGTGTCGGTGGCCAGCAGGATGGCGGCCCCGGTATCCTTCACAAGGGGCGGGATCTGCTTGACGTGGAGCGGGGACGGGTACTCGAACACCTTCATTCCTGTCAGCAACGGCAGGAGGATACCCCCCGTCAGCCCGAAGGAATGGAAGATCGGCAGGGGGTTGAACATGATCCAGTCGGGATTGATGTCGATGATGTTCGCGACCTGGGCGACGTTGGCGATCAGGTTTTCCTGAGTCAGAACCACCGCCTTAGGCACGCCGAAGCTTCCTGAGGTGAAGAGGATGACGCCAACGTCCTTGGGCCGGGGAGCGGCGGCGAAGCGGGCGGGCAGGGCGCCGGCGGCGGCGGCGAACAGCTTGTCTGAAAGTCCGACCTTCTCGCGCACGTCTTCCAGATAGATGACCGTCGCCACCGTCTCGAGGGCGTCGATCAGATCATGCAGCTGGCCCTGCTCGATGAACTTGTGGGCGGTGAGGACCCGCTTGACCCCGGCCAGCTCGCAGGCGGCCTTGAGGTTGCGGATGCCGGAGGTAAAGTTGAGCATGGTCGGCACGCGGCCGAAGGCGTGCAGGGCGAAGAAGGTGACCACGCCAGCCGAACTGGCCGGAAGCATGACGCCGACCCGCTCGCCCTTTTCGGTCAGGGCGGCGATGCGGCGCCCCAGGGCGAAGGCGGCGCGGATCAGGTCGGTGTAGGACATGGGATTGCGGTCCTGGTCCTCCAGGATCAGCTTCTTGGCCCCGAAGGCCGTCCTTGCGTCCACCAGGGCGCTGAAAATCGTGCCGCCGCCCCCGATGTCGTCGCCCAGCTTCGCCACGGGCCTCTCCCTTTGAATTCTCTCTCTTGGCCAAAACTAGACGGCCCCCGGCGGATTGAAAAGACCGGTTACAGGTCGTGATCCGGTCCGGCGGCGCAGCAGCGGCTTGATCCGGCGGCCGGGAAGGCTGATCTAGGGGCATGGCCACCGTCATCGACACCCGCTCCGGGCCGCGCCCGCGCCACCCGGAGAAGCGCAACCGCCCCGACACCCCTGTCCTGCGCAAGCCGGACTGGCTGAGGGTGCGCGCGCCGGGATCAGAGGGCTATGCGGCGACCCGGGCCATCGTGAAGGCCCATGGCCTGGTGACGGTCTGCGAGGAGGCGGCCTGCCCCAACATCGGCGAGTGCTGGACCCAGTCCCACGCCACAATGATGATTATGGGCGAGATCTGCACCCGGGCCTGCGCCTTCTGCAACGTGGCCACCGGCCGCCCCGAGCCCCTGGATCCCACCGAGCCCGCCCGGGTGGCCGACGCGGTGGCCAGGATGGGCTTGAAGCACGTGGTCATCACCTCGGTGGACCGGGACGACCTGGCCGACGGGGGCGCGGCGCACTTCGCCGAGGTGGTGCGCGAGATCCGCGCCCGGGCGCCTGGGGCGACGGTGGAGATCCTGACACCCGACTTCCTGCGCAAGCCGGTGGAGGCGGCCCTGATGGTGATCGCCGCCCGCCCGGACGTCTTCAACCACAACCTGGAGACTGTGCCCCGGCTCTATCCCTCGATCCGGCCCGGCGCGCGATACTACCACTCGCTTCGCCTGCTGGAGCGGGTGAAGGAGGCCGATCCCGAAGCCTTCACCAAGTCGGGCCTGATGGTCGGCCTGGGCGAGGCCCGGGAGGAGGTGCTTCAGGTCATGGACGACATGCGCTCGGCCGGGATCGATTTCCTGACCATCGGACAGTACCTGCAGCCGACCCGCAAGCACGCGGCGGTGGAGCGGTTTGTCCATCCCGACGAATTCCGCGGCTATGAGGAGGCGGCCCGGGCCAAGGGCTTCCTGATGGTTTCGGCCAGCCCCCTGACCCGGTCTTCGCACCATGCCGGCGAGGACTTCGCCCGGTTGAAGGCGGCGCGGCTGGCCCGCCAGGGATAGGGCCGGTGCGTCACCGGCTCTCGCGGCATTCGCCCTACGCCCCAGAGGCGCTGTTCGGCCTGGTGGGCGATGTGGCCCGCTATCCGGAGTTCTTGCCCTGGGTCCGGTCGCTTCGCACCTGGAACGCCCGGACGGAGGCGGACGGCGCCGAGTGGCTGGACGCCGAGGTGCAGGTGGCCTTCGGTCCGGTCCGGGAGCGGTTCTCCACCCGGGTGCGGCGGGACCCGGCCCTGAAGCGGATCGATGCGGACCTTATCGCCGGGCCGTTCCGCCGCCTGCGCAACCGCTGGGACTTCGTACCTGAGGACGGCGGGACGCGGATCGACTTCGACATCGAGTTCGAGTTGCGCAGCCGGCTCCTGGAGGGGCTGCTGGCGGGCAATTTCGACCGGGCGGCGGGCCGCCTATTGGCCTGCTTCGAGGACCGGGCGCAGGCGCTGTTCGGGACGAAGGGCGGTTGAGGGGCCGTTGACCCCCTCAGCCGGCTTTGCCGACAGCTCCCCCTTGGAGGGGCAATGGCTCTCTCATTCCTCCCCCCAGGGGGAGGTGGCCCGCGCAGCGGGCCTGAGGGGGTCAGCTGAGTCTAGCGGTTGATCCGTTCGCGCATGGCTTCCAGGGCGGACTGGACGGCGGCCAGCTGGATCTCCTCGCGGGTCTCGAACTGGAAGAACTCCTGCCGATGGTGGAGGCCGTGATTGGCGCGGGCGGTGGCGATGTGCACGGTGCCGACGGGCTTCATGCGGGTGCCGCCGCCGGGGCCGGCCACACCGGTGATGGCCACCGCAAGGTGGGCGTTGGAGTTCTCCAAGGCGCCCTCGGCCATCATGCGGGCCACCGGCTCGGACACGGCGCCGAGGTCGGCGATGATCTCGCCGGGGACTCCCAGCAATTCCTGCTTGGCGCGGTTGCTGTAGACCACGAAGCCGCGCTCGAAGACGTCAGACGCCCCGGGGATGGCGCAGATGGCGCCGGCGACGAGGCCGCCCGTGCAGCTTTCGGCGGTGACCAGGCGCAACTGGCGCTCGCGGGCCTCGTCGATCAGGAGGCGGGCGAGGGTCTCGATCTCGATGGAAAACATGTCTCGACTCCGGTCTGGCGCGGGCCAACCGACCTGACCACCGGCCGGGGGGCGGGCGCAAGCCCCCATGGGCGGTGATCAGGCTGCGGGAAGCTCGACGGCGGCCACCGCCTGGGCGAGGAGGCCTTCCTGCCGGCCGGTATAGCCCATGCCCTCTGTAGTGGTGGCCTTGATGCTGACCCGGGAGACGTCGATCCCCAGGATGCCGGCGACGGCCTGGCGCATGGCTTCCCGATAAGGCGCCACCTTGGGGCGTTCGCAAACCAGGGTGAGGTCCAGGGACAGGATACGACCGCCCCGGGCGGCGAGGAGGGCGCCGGCGTGGGCGAGGAAGGTGGCCGAGGGCTCGCCCTTCCAGCGCAAGTCCGAGGGCGGAAAGTGCTGGCCGATGTCGCCCTCACCCATGGCGCCGAGCAGGGCGTCGGTCAGGGCGTGCAGGCCGGCGTCAGCGTCGGAATGCCCGATGAGGGCGCCGTCGTGGGGAATGCGGACGCCGCAGAGCCAGACCCCGTCGCCCGGGCCCCAGCGGTGGGCGTCGATCCCCTGGCCCATGCGGACCTCGCGGGCGGGGCGGGCGAGAGACTCGGCCATGGCGAAATCCTCCGGCCAGGTGAGCTTGAAGAGGCGCGGGTCCCCGGGGACGAGGGCGATGCGGGCGCCGGCGGCCTCCATCACGGCGGCCTCGTCCGTGGGCTCCGGCCCCGACCAGGCCTGGAAGGCGGCGAGGAGGGCGCCCCTCGGGAAGGCCTGGGGGGTCTGGGCGCGCCAGAGGCCCTCCCGGTCCACGGACCCGATGATCTGGCCGTCTCCGCGCTTGAGGCTGTCGGGGACGGGCAGGGCGGCGATGGCGCCGTCAGCGCCCTTAAGGGCGGCGAGGACCCGGGCGATGACCGCCGACTCCAGGAAGGGGCGGGCGGCGTCGTGGATCAAGACCGGTTCTTCCGGGGCCCCGTCCAGGGCGGCGAGACCTGCCCGGACGGAAAGGGAGCGCAGGGCGCCGCCCTCGACGACCACCAGGCCCGGAAGACCGGCCAGAAGGGTCCGGGCGGCTTCCATCCGGTCCGCCGTCGTCACCACGGCCAACCGCCGGGCCCCGGCGGCGGAGAGCGCCCGGGCGGACCAGGCCAGGACCGGACGACCGCCAAGGTCGCGCCAGGGCTTGGGCTCGCCCGGCCCGGCCCGGAGACTGGCGCCGGCGGCCACGATGACGGCGGAAAAGGTCATGTTCGCTGTTTAGGGGTGCAGACGCGGCTGTCCAGTGGGGCCGGATGGCACGCCCCCTTTACCTTCGTTTCAAATTGCCTAAAAATAGGGCGATGAAAGTGACTGTAAAATGAGCAGGGCGATCCGTATCGGTGATGTCGAGATCGGAGGCCGGGTCTGGATCGCCCCGATGACCGGGGTGTCGGACCTACCCTTCCGGCGCGCAGCCTCACGCCTCGGCGCGCCCTATGTGGCGACCGAGATGGTAGCCTGCTCGGCCTTTGCGGCGGGGCGTCCGGACGTGGTGCGGCGGGCGGCTGTGGGCGAGGGCCTGCCGCGGATGGTGGTCCAGCTAGTGGGTCGCACGCGGGAGGACATGGCGGCCGGGGCCCGGCTGGCGGCCGCCGCCGGTGCCGATGTGATCGACCTGAACTTTGGCTGTCCGGCCCGGGAGGTGACGGACGGCGCCCTGGCCGGATCGGCCCTCATGCGGGAGCCCGAGCTCCTTTTCCGGTTGATCGAGGCGGTGGTCGACGCGGTGGACATTCCTGTGACCATCAAGATGCGGCTCGGCTGGGACGACGCCTCGCGCAACGCCCCGGCGATTGCGGCGGGGGCCGAGGCCCGGGGTGTACGGGCGATCACCGTCCATGGCCGCACCCGATGCCAGTTCTACAAGGGCCAGGCGGACTGGACGGCGGTGGCGGAGGTCAAGGCCGAGGTGGACGTGCCGGTCATCGTGAACGGCGACATCCGGGATGCAAACGACGCCGCGCGGGCGTTGGAGGCGTCGGGCGCTAACGGGGTGATGATCGGGCGCGGTGTCTATGGCCGGCCCTGGATCGCGCCCTGGATCGAGGCCGGACTTTCCGGCGGCGACTTCGAAGAGCCTGGGCGGGACGCCCGGTTGGGGGTGGTGCTTGACCACCTGTCCGAGAGCCTCAGCTTCTATGGGGACCGGACGGGCCTCAGGGTCTTTCGAAAGCACCTGTCGGCGTACGTGGACGAGGCGGCGACGCCCGCCGACCCGATGGTGCGGCTGGAGGCGCGACGCCGGCTGTGCCGCATGGACGATCCCCGGGAGGTCGAGCGCGGACTGACCGAACTCTGGATGATGGAGGCTGCAGCTTGACCCCCGTTCCCGCAGGCGAGGCCCTGAGGGCCGCAGCCTTCGACCTGGCGCCCGAGCCGGCCATCGTGGTGGCGAGGGACGGCCAGGTCCGGGCCGCCAATGAGGCGGCGGAGCGTCTGTTCGGCCAGTCGCTGGGGGTTATGACCCGGGGCGGCCTGGCCGCCGCCGTGGCGCCGGACTCACCCCTGCTGGCGCTGGTGGAGCGGGCGCGGGCCGAGGGCGGCCCGGTCCGGGAGCGGGGCTTTGAGGTCAGCCTCTTCGGCCATGCCGCCTTCCGGTCCGACGGCTCGGCCACGCCCCTGGACGAGGGTTTGGTCCTCTTAACCCTCACGGTCCGCTCGGGCGCCCTCAGCGGCGAGAGGGGCGGGGCGGAGAGCGCCGGCCTGAAGACCATCATCGGGCTGGGCCGGATGCTGGCCCACGAGATCAAGAACCCGCTGGCGGGTATCCGGGGCGCAGCCCAGCTGCTGAAGACCGAGGCGCGGGTGGAGGACACCCCCCTGGCCCAGCTGATTGTCGACGAGGTTGACCGGGTGAAGCGGCTGGTGGACCGGATGGAGGCCTTCTCCGACGATGCGGCACCGATCTGCCAGCCGATCAACATCCACCTCGTCCTCGACCGGGTGCGCACCCTGACGGTGAACGGGGTGGGCGAGGGCCTCACGGTGGTGGAGGACTATGACCCCTCCCTGCCGCTGACGCCGGGGGACGAGGACCAGCTGATCCAGATCTTCCTCAACCTGGTGAAGAACGCCGCCGAGGCGGCGCACCGGCGGGGCGACGGCCGGGGCGAGATCATCATCCGCACCGCCTTCCGCCACGGGGTGCGGATCCGCACCGGGGGCGTACGGGGGCTTCGCAGCACGCCGCTGGAGGTGCGGGTCATCGACAATGGCCCCGGGGTTCCAGCGCACCTGCGGGACAGCCTGTTCCAGCCCTTCGTCACGGGACGGAACGGCGGGGTTGGGCTGGGCCTGGCCCTGGTGTCCAAGCTCGTCTCCGCGCACGGCGGCCTCATCGACTTCGAATCCGAGCCCGGCCGGACGGCCTTCCGGGTGCTTTTGCCCATCGTCACGGAGGAGCCGGCATGAACGCCGCTACAGCCGCCAAGAAGATCATCATCGCCGATGATGACAGCTCCATCCGCCTGGTCCTCAGCCAGGCCTTCACCCGGCTGGGCTACCAGGTGCGGGCGACGGGTAACGCCGCCACCTTGCTGAAGTGGGTCTCGGAGGGGGAGGGCGATCTCGTCATCACTGACGTCATCATGCCGGACGAGAACGTCTTTGACGTCCTGCCGCGTATCCGTAAGGAACGCCCCCGCCTCCCGGTCATCGTCATGAGCGCGCAGAACACGCTGTTGACGGCGGTGAACGCCGCCGACGCCGGGGCCTTCGAGTACGTCTCCAAGCCCTTTGACCTGGAGGACATCACGGCGGTGGCCCGTCGGGCCCTGGCGCGACCGGCGGACGTTGAGGCCTCGCGGGCCCAGGCGCGGGCGGCGCGGGACGAGCGCCTGCCGCTGATCGGCCGTTCGGCGCCCATGCAGGAGGTCTACCGGACCATCGCCCGCCTGGTGGGGGCGGACCTGACCGTCCTCATCCTGGGGGAGAGCGGCACCGGCAAGGAGCTTGTCGCCCGGGCCCTGCACGACATGGGCCGCCGCAGGGACGGCAGGTTCGTGGTGATCAACCTGGCGGCGGTGCCCCGGGAGCGGGTGGAGGCCGAGCTCTTCGGTCGCAGCGACGGGGATATCGGCAAGCTGGTCGAGGCCGACGGCGGGACCCTCTTCCTGGACGAGATCGGCGACATGCCCCTGGACGCCCAGACGCGGCTTCTTCGGGTGATCGATGGCTCGGAGACGGCGATCAACCCGCGCACAGGCCGGCGGCCCAACATGCGGATCATCGCGGCCACAAACCGGGACCTGAGGGCCCTGATCCAGCAGGGCCTGTTCCGCGAGGACCTCTATTTCCGGCTGAACGTGGCGCCCCTGAGAATCCCGCCCCTGCGTGACAGGACCGAAGACATACCGGACCTGGCCCGGAGTTTTCTGCTGCGCGCCAACCGCGAGGGCCTGCCCGCCAAGACCATCGACGCCGGCGCCCTGGAGCGGCTGAAGGCCCACAGCTGGCCGGGGAATGTCCGAGAGCTGGAGAACCTGATCCGCCGGATCTGCGCCCTTTATGGCGAGGAGCTGATCACAGCGAGGATCGTCGAGCTTGAGCTGGCCGATCAGCAGGCGCCGCTTAAGGGGCGGGAGGGTCCCGTCACCCTTTCAGGCCTGGTGGAGCGCTACCTGGCGGGCCACTTCGCGACCTTCCCCGAGGGCCTGCCGCCAGCGGGCCTCTATGACCGGATCCTTGAGGAGGTGGAGCGTCCGCTCATCGCCCTGACCCTGTCCGGAACCCGCGGAAATCAGGTCCGCGCGGCGGAGGTTCTGGGGTTGAACCGCAACACTCTGCGCAAGAAGATACAGGACCTCGGTGTCGAGATGAACCGGGGCCGGCGTTAGAGCCTGTTCCCGTCAGACGGAGCGCCTGAAGAGAAAAACAGGCCCTGATGGCGCCAGGTTCGATTGTGTTTCGATCCGATCACCGGTTTCTCCGTATCGGAACACGACCTCAGGTCTGACGCTTTTTGGCAACGACATGTTGATCTGAAAGCACACTCGGATTTACGATGGACTCATGTTGTCTCTGAGTTCGATCCGTGAGGCTGTGGGAGGCCAAATGGACCGGTTTCGCGCCCTGGCGGGATCGCGAATGGTCACGGGCGGAGTTTATCTGGTCGCGGTGGCGCTGACTGGACTAGCGATCCTCCTGGCCGCCTCTCCGCCCCAGTCGGGGCCTCTTGCCCCGGCCAGCCTGAATATTCTCTGGATCCTGTGGATCAATCTCATCCTGATTGCGGGCTTGCTGATCGCGGCTGGGCGAACCGTGCTGGGCCTTCTGAGAGCCCGGACGGCCGACCCCGCCGCACGCCTGCGTCTACGTTTCGTCACCCTTTTTGCAGCGGCCGCGACGGTCCCGGCCCTGGTGGTCGCTCTTTTCTACGGGGTCCTGGTCAATCGGGGAGTAGAGGACTGGTTCTCGTCCCGGGTCCAGACCGTGGTGGAAAACTCGGCGACGGTGTTCCGAAGTTATCTTGAAGAACAGAAGCGCTATGTGCGCGAGCACGTGACTCTGATGTCGGGGGACCTCAACGGAGCGGCGGGCGCCCTGGGGGACTCGCCGGTGACCTTCGGCCTCTTTCTGGCCCAGCAGGCCGCCGACAACGACTTTCCGGCGGCCTACCTGATCGACCGTGAGGGACGGGTGCTGGCCCGGTCCGAAGCCCCGGGCGCGCCCAGCTTTCTGACCCCGCCCGAGTCGGCCTTCCGGGCCGCGGATGAGGGCGACATCTTCGTCTCGGCCAATCTGACGCGGACACTGTATCGGTTGAAAGCCTACCCCGACGCCTACCTCTATCTCATCCGTCCTGTGGGCGAGGGCGTCGTTGAAAATCTTTCTGAGGCCGAGCAGGCCCTGGTGTCCTACCGCGACGCTGCACAGAGCCGCGAGCGTATCCAGAGCGCCTTCGCCCTGGCGTATGTGGAGACGGCTCTCCTGGTGCTGATTGGTGCGGTCTGGCTGGGCATGGGAGCGGCCCATTCGATCTCTGCGCCGGTCGGACGCCTCGTTCAGGCTGCCGAGCGAGTCGCCCGGGGGGACCTTTCCGCCCGAGTGGACGCCGAGGCTGACCCGGAAGAGATCGCCGTCTTGTCGCGGGCCTTTAACGACATGACCCGTGATCTCTCTCAGCAGCAGGAGGCCCTCACCCGGGCGAGCGACGAGGCGCGGCGGCGAAGGCAGTTTATCGAGACGGTCTTGTCCGAGGTTTCGGCGGGGGTGGTCGCGACCAGTGCGGACGGCCGGATCTCGGCGGCGAACCGGCAGGCGGCGAGGCTTCTCGCCCTTCCAGAGGACCCCGTCTTCGCCTCGCCAACGACCCTGGAAGCTGCAGCGCCGGAGGTGGGCGAGATTCTCTCCATCGCCCGTACGGTCGGCCACGCTGAGGGAGAGGTGGATATCAACCGAGGACGTGAGACCCTGAGGCTCCGGGTGCGCGCCAGCCGGACGGGGGAGGGGCTGGTGCTGACCTTCGACGACATCACCCGCCTGGTCTCAGCACAGCGCAACGCCGCCTGGCGCGATGTGGCGCGGCGGATCGCGCATGAAATCAAGAACCCCCTGACCCCCATTCAGCTGTCCGCTGAGCGCATCCGTCGTAAGTTCCGGCGGAATGTGGAGCCTGCAGACCTCGAGACCTTCGACCGCTGTACGGAGACGATCGTACGACAGGTCGGAGATATCGGCCGGATGGTCGACGAGTTCTCGGCCTTTGCCCGAATGCCGACGCCCCAGCTGTCCGACCATGACGCGGCCGAGCTATTGCGCGAGGCGGTCTTCGCCCGGCGGGTGGCCGCCCCGGACATTGAGTGGGTGATCGGCGAGCCGCTGCCAGCCACGATCCTGCGCGTGGATGGCCGGATGCTGGCCCAGGCCCTGGCGAATGTGCTGAAGAACGCCGCCGAGTCGGTCCGTGCGCGGATGGCTGTCCAGCCGGAGCCGGCAGGCCGAATTTTGGCCGAGATTCGTCCGGACGAGACGGGCTTGGTCTTCATCGTGGAGGACAACGGCCTTGGCCTTCCTGCCAAGGACAGAGACCGGCTGACTGAGCCCTATGTGACGACAAGGGAGAAGGGAACGGGTCTTGGCCTCGCCATCGTCAAGCGTGTCATGGAGGACCACAGCGGCGACCTGGTGCTGGCCGACGCTAAGGCGGGCCCCGGCGCCCGGATCCTCCTGCGCCTGCCCCTGGCGGCGATGGCCTCCCCCCGAACGAATACAAATCCGGAGACTGTGTGATGGCGGCTGACGTTCTTGTGGTGGATGACGAGGCCGACATCCGTGAGTTGGTGGCGGGCATACTGGCCGACGAGGGCTACGCTGTCCGCACGGCTGATGACTCAGAGTCCGCTCTGGCGGAAATCCGGGCCCGCAAACCCGCCCTGCTGATCCTGGACATCTGGATGCAGGGCGGCGGCATGGATGGGCTGGAGCTGCTGGACATGGTCAAGGGGCTCGACGCCGACCTGCCCGTGATCATGATCTCCGGCCATGGCAATATCGAAACAGCAGTCAGCGCCATCAAGCGCGGCGCCTACGAGTTCCTCGAGAAGCCCTTCAAGTCGGACAGGCTCTTACTCGTTGTGGAGCGAGCCCTGGAAGCGGCCAATCTGAGGCGCGAGAACCGGCGTTTGCGGGCGCGCGCCGTGACTCCCGATGGGCTGATCGGCCGCTCTGCGGCGGTGCAACAGCTACGCGGCCTGATCAACAAGTTGGCCGCCGCCAACAGCCGTGTTCTGATCTCCGGTCCGCCTGGCGCCGGCAAGGAGACCGTGGCGCGGATGATCCATGCCGCCAGTCCCCGGGCGCGGAGCGAGTTCCTGGTGATCAGCGCGGCGGGCATGACGCCAGAGCGGGTGGACATCGAACTGTTTGGCGAGGAGGGCGAGGCAGGCCGTCCGGCGAAGATCGGGGTCTTCGAGCGGGCTCATGGCGGCACCCTCTATCTGGACGAGGTGGCGGACATGCCCCGGGAGACCCAGAGCCGTATCCTGCGGGTCCTGGTCGATCAGAGGTTCCGCCGCGTGGGGGGCGTCACCGACGTCCAGGTGGACGTACGCGTGGTCTCCTCCACCTGCCTGGACCTGAGGGCCGAGATCGCCGAGGGTCGCTTCCGTGAGGACCTCTTCCACCGGCTGAATGTTGTGCCATTAGGCGTGCCCGGCCTGGCTGAACGGCGGGAGGACATTCCGGAGCTTGTAGACTTCTTCGTCCAGCGGATCTCAGAGGGCGCTGGCCTGGCGCGTCGCCGGCTGTCGGATGACGCCGTCGCGGCGCTGCAGGTGCGCACCTGGCCGGGCAATCTCAGCCAGTTGCGCAACCAGATCGAGCGGCTGCTGATCCTGGCCTCAGGGGATCCTGCCGAGCCGATCACTGCCGAGATGATCCCTCCCGAGCCCGAGACGAGGGAGCGGGCGACCTCGGGGCTTGGCGCCGAAAGGATGATCGCCCTGCCGCTGCGCGAGGCCCGGGAGGTGTTTGAGCGCGACTACCTTCACGCCCAGATGCTGCGCTTCTCGGGCAACATCTCGCGCACGGCGGCCTTCATCGGCATGGAGCGCTCGGCCTTGCACAGAAAACTGAAGTCTTTGGGCCTGTCTGGCGCGAAAATGATCCCGGAAGGGGAGGAGGGCTGATGGGACGCATCGCCTATGTGAACGGCGCCTATGTGCGTCATGCGGACGCCGCTGTGCACATTGAGGACCGGGGCTACCAGCTGGCGGACGCCGTCTACGAGGTCTGGGCGATGTCCGACGGGCGACTGTGCGACCCTGAGGGGCATTTCGCCCGCCTGGAGCGGAGCCTGGGCGAACTGTCCATCGACATGCCCATGAGCCGCGCCGCCCTGACCACTGTCCTTAAGGAGACGGTCCGCCGCAATCGCATCGAGGACGGCCTGGTCTATCTGCAGGTGAGCCGTGGTGTGGCGCCGCGGGACCACGCCTTTCCAACCGAGCCGGTCCCTCCGGCGGTCGTGGTGACGGTCAAGCGGACCGACCCTGCCGCGGCGGAGGCGCGGGCCGCCGCCGGCGTGGGGGTGATCACGACACCCGAGAACCGGTGGGGACGGTGCGACATCAAGACGGTGGGCCTCCTGCCCAATGTTCTGGCCAAGCAGGCCGCCCGGGAGGCGGGCTCGGCCGAGGCCTGGTTCATCGACGCCGACGGCCTGGTGACTGAGGGCGCGTCGTCCAACGCCTGGATCGTCACGGCGGACGGCGTGCTGGTGACCCGCGACACCTCGGCCAACATCCTTCGCGGGGTCACCCGTGCGACCCTGCTGGAGGTGGCGCGGACGGAGAACATCCGGATCGAGGAACGGGCCTTCAGCCTGGAGGAAGCGAGGGCGGCCCGGGAAGCCTTCTTCACCGGGGCCGGCGCCCTGCTGATGCCGGTGGTGGCGATTGACGGGAAGCCCGTGGGGACGGGGCGCCCGGGACCTGTGGCAACCCGGCTTCGCAACCTCTATATTGCCGAGGCCAGAGCCGCGGCGATCTAGCGGTCGATGGCGGGGGCGAGGCGCCCCGCCCAACAAGAGAGAACAAAAAGCCATGTCCGGCGACAAGAAACAGAACCTGCAGGACACCTTCCTCAACAGCGTCCGCAAGACCAAGACCCCCCTGACCATCTTCCTCGTCAACGGCGTCAAGCTGCAGGGCGTGGTCAGCTGGTTCGACAATTTCTGCGTTCTTCTGCGCCGCGACGGCCAGTCGCAGCTGGTCTACAAGCACGCCATCTCCACCATCATGCCCGCCCAGCCGGTCCAGCTCTATGAGCCGGACGAAGACGACGCCGATTGACCGGTCGCAGCACCAGTCGCGAAGCGCCCGTCCAGGGCGCCCTGGTCATCCATCCCGAGCGTGAGGGACGCGGACAGGGGCGCAGCCCCGCCGCCCGGCTCGAGGAAGCCGAGGGCCTCGCTCGGGCCCTGGACCTGGAGATCCGCGAGGGCCTGGTGGTCAACCTGCGCCGGCTGACACCGGCCACCCTGTTCGGCTCTGGCAAGGTGGAGGAGATCGCCGCCCTTTGCGAAACCGCAGAGGCCGATGTGGTCGTGGTGGACGACAGCCTCACCCCCGTCCAGCAGCGCAACCTGGAGAAGGCCTGGAAGGTCAAGGTGATCGACCGGACCGGCCTGATCCTGGAGATCTTCGCCCGCCGCGCCCGCACCCGCGAGGGCCGCCTGCAGGTCGAGCTGGCGCGTCTGTCCTATGAGCGCTCGCGCCTGGTCCGCACCTGGACCCACCTGGAGCGCCAGCGCGGCGGCTTCGGCGTCATGGGCGGCCCCGGCGAGACCCAGATCGAAACCGACCGCCGGCTCATTGCAGAGCGGATCGGGCGTCTGAAGCGCGAGCTGGATGAGGTGCGCCGCACCCGGACCTTGCAGCGCGCCGCCCGGAAAAGGGCGCCGGCGCCGTCCGTGGCCCTGGTGGGCTACACCAACGCCGGCAAGTCCACCCTGTTCAACCGGCTGACCGCCGCCGGGGTCGAGGCCAAGGACATGCTCTTCGCCACCCTGGACCCGACCCTGCGCACCCTAAGGCTTCCCGGTGGGCGACCGGTGGTCCTCTCGGACACCGTGGGCTTCATCTCCGACCTGCCGCACGAGCTTGTGGAGGCATTCCGGGCCACCCTTGAGGAGGTCAAGGAGGCCGATGTCATTCTGCATGTCCGGGATATTGCGAGCCCTGACAGCGACGCCGAGGCGGCGGACGTGCGCGAGGTGCTCGACCGCCTCGGCGTTGAACTGGAGGAACGGCGGGTCATCGAGGTCTGGAACAAGGCGGACCGACTGGATGCTGAGGCCCGCGAGGAGCGGCGGGCTGACGCACGGCTCGCCCGGCCAGCCGCCGTCCTGGTCTCGGCGGTGTCGGGGGAGGGCTGCGAGGCCCTCCTGACCCGGATCTCCGGCCTCATTGACGAGGCGGCGCCGGTGGAGATCCACGCGGCCGCCGGCCAGGGCGACCTGATCGCCTGGCTCTACCGCCATGGCCGGGTGATGGAGCGGCGCGTGGCCGAGGATGGCTCAGTGGCCCTGACCGTCAGCCTCTCCGACCAGGCCCAGGGCCAGCTGGAACGCCTCTTCCCGGGCGTCGGGGTCCTGGCCTGACCTGCGCCTCTCCGGGCGGTGAGGGGTGAGGAAGCGGCTGGGTCGCCGTTGACCCCCTACGTCCCGGGGCTTTCGCCCCGGTCCACCTCCCCCTTGGGGGAGGAATTAGAAGCGCCAATTGCTCCCCCAAGGGGGAGCTGTCAGCGAAGCTGACTGAGGGGGTCTAGGGCGCCTCAGCTGACCCCTTCCGACACGCTGCGGGCGCCGCCTCCCCTTCGGGAGAGGTCAGCGGGGGCGGGTCTTGTCCTGGGCGCGGGCTTCGTTCCAGAGGGCGTCCATCTCCTGAAGGTCGGAGTCGTGCGGCGTCCGGCCGTCCTCGGCGAGGCGCGCCTCGATATGACGGAAACGGCGCAGGAACTTGGCGTTGGCCTCGCGCAGGGCGTCCTCGGGATCGATGTCCAGGTCGCGGGCCAGGTTGGCCATCACAAAAAGCACATCGCCCAGTTCCTCGCGCAGGGCCGCGCGGTCGCCCTTGGCCACCTCCGCCCGAAGTTCGGCCAGCTCCTCCTCCAGCTTGTCGAGGACGGCGTGGGTATCCGGCCAGACGAAGCCCACGCCGGCGGCGCGCTTCGACAACTTGACCGCCCGGGTCAGGCCGGGAAGGGCGGCGGGGATGTCGTCCAGCAGGCCGGCCCGGGGCGCCTTGGCCGCGCGCTCGGCGGCCTTGACCTCCTCCCAGGCCCGGACCTGCTCGCCACTCGTTCTCTGCCCCGCGTCGCCGAAGATGTGCGGGTGCCGGCGGATCATCTTCTCGACGATGGCACGGGCGACGTCGTCGAAGGCGAAGGCACCCTCTTCCTCCGCCATCCGGGCGTGGAAGACCACCTGGAAGAGGAGGTCGCCCAGCTCGTCGCGCAGGTCGGCCAGGTCGCCCCGCTGGATGGCGTCGGCCACCTCATAGGCCTCCTCGACGGTGTAGGGGGCGATGGTGGCGAAGGTCTGCTCCAGGTCCCAGGCGCAGCCGTCCTTCGGGTCGCGGAGGCGGGCCATGATCTCGAGGAGTGTCTCCATCGACCCGACGGGGTTGGTCATCAGAAAGTCTCTCTCTGGTGGCAGAGTCCCGCCATTGATGCGGCGCCTTGACGCCCCTGAGCCCGTAGCGCGAGGGTGGAGCATCACGGCATTTCAGGAAGGGGATACCCGATGGCTCACAAGTTCGAAATCTACAAGGACAAGGCGGAGGAGTTCCGCGTGCGCTTCAAGTTCAACAACGAGGTCATGTTCTCGACCGAGGGCTACGCCTCCAAGGCCAGCGCCCAGAACGCCATCGATTCGATGAAGAAGAATGGCCCCGACGCCCCCGTCGAGGACAATACCTGAGGCAGGATCCCGGGATGTCAGGGGTCCAGGACTTCACCGTCAAGGCGGCGGACGGGAGCGATCACGCCCTGTCGGCCTATGCCGGCCAGGTCGTGCTGGTGGTGAACACCGCCTCGAAGTGCGGGTTCACGCCGCAGTACGCCGGGCTGGAGGACCTCTGGCGGCGTCATCGCGAGCAGGGACTGGTGGTGCTGGGATTCCCCTGCAACCAGTTCGCCAACCAGGAGCCGGGGGACGCCGAGGAGATCGCCAGCTTCTGCAGCCTGACCTACGACGTCACCTTTCCGGTCCTGGCCCGGATCGACGTCAACGGCCCGAAGGCCGATCCCCTGTTCCAGTGGCTGACGGAGAGCCGCCCGGGCCTCCTGGGCACCCGGAGCATCAAGTGGAACTTCACCAAGTTCCTGGTCGGCCGGGATGGGAAGGTCAGGAAGCGCTATGCTCCCACCGTGGCGCCTGAGGCCCTCGAATCCGACATCCGGGCGGCCCTGGCCGCCGGCTAGTGCCGGTGGCCCTCGGGCATGGCGGCGGGCTTGGCCGCAGGCCTGGACTCCGCCGCCAGTTCCATCTTCACCTTGCCGGCCTTGGCGAAGGTGAGGGTGAGGGGGATCCGGTCGCCTGGCTTCACGGCGGCCTTGGGGCCGAACAGCATCAGGTGCAGGCCGCCGGGCGCCAGCTTGACGACCCCGCCTGCGGGGATTTCCACGCCCTGGGGCAGGGCCTTCATGCGCATCATTCCGCCCTCCATGGAGGACTGATGGATCTCCACGCGGGCGGCGTGGGGCGTGGAGGCCGACACCAGGCGGTCAGCGGTGCGGCCAGTATTGCGGATCTCCATATAACCCGCAGCGGCGGGGGCCCCGGCGGAGGTGGGGCGGGTCCAGGGATGGGCGATACGAAGGTCGCCGGCGGCGTAGTCGTGAGCGACGGCCGCACCTGCGGCGGCAAGGGCCACGGCGGTGGCGAGAAGCAGTCTGCGCATGTCGAACTCCGATTGCCCCTCATCGAGGGGAGCGGCTGGGCGGGACGGACCGGACAAGCCCATCCTCAGTGTCGGGATCTCCGGACGCCCTGCAGATAGGGACCGGCCCCTCCCATTAAAATGATCCGCGAGATTCTCACGGGCCAGGCGATCTTGTTACTCAGCCGCCGCCGCCCGGGCCGCCAGTTCCAGGCTGCGCAGGACGCTGAGCCTGAGCCCCTCGGTGTCGACGCCCTCGGTGCTCTTCTTGCCCTCCATGTAGCGGGCGTAGACGCCGTGGACGATGCAGGCGCTCTTCCAGCGGTTGAAGGCCACGTAATAGTTCAGGCCTGAGAGGTCGGCGCCCGTGGCGGCCGCGTAGCGCTCGGCCAGCTCGGTGCGGGTGGGAAAGCCCGGCTGGGCGTGGGGCGCCGTGTCGGCCGGCGGCTCGGGATCGGACGGATCGGGCCAGGGATTGAGGGCGTAGGCGAGGTCCGCAAGGGGGTCGCCCAGGGTGGCGATCTCCCAGTCGATGACCGCCAGGAGCCCGCCGCTGCGGCCTACCAGGATGTTGTGGATGCCGAAGTCGCCATGGACGATCCGGGCCGGGACCTGGCCGGGCAGGCGGGCGCGCAGGAAGGCCTCGACCTCGTGGGCGCGGGGGTCGTCAAAGCCCGCCGGGCCGACGGACGCCGCCCAGGACCGGCCCCAGGCGTTGATCTGGCGCTCCACATAACCCTCGGGCTTGCCCAGGTCGCCCAGGCCCACGGCGGCGGGGTCCAGGGCGTGGAGCTGGGCTAGGGCGTCGATGAAGGCGAAGGCGAGGTCGCGGCGCTTGGCCTCGGGCGCCCATTCCTTGACGTCTTCCACGGTGTAGAGGGGATGCCCGTCCAGGAAGTCCATGACGTAGAAGTGCGCGCCGGTGACCGACGGATCCTCACAGAAGGCGAGGGGGCGGGGCGTCGGGACGGGGGTGTCCTTCAGGGCCGACAGGACCCGGAACTCCCGGCCCATGTCGTGGGCCTTGGGCAGGAGCTCACCCAGGGGCGGACGCCGGATCACCGCCTGCCGGCCCCGGGAGTCGGTCAGCCGCCAGGTCAGATTGGAGTGCCCGCCCGCCAGCCGCACCCATTCGAAGGGTCCGGCCAGCTCGGGACAGTTGGCGGCCAGCCAGGCCTCGACGGCGCGGCGGTCGTATCCGGGAATGGCGTCTGTTGGTGGGGCGGCTTCGGTCATGGTCTCAGGCCTCGTTGCAGGACACCTCGCCATTGGCGGCGAGGCGATAGGTCGCCGTAGAGCGGGGCTTGTTCACATAAGGCGGCTGGCGAACAGAATAGAGGCGCTCCTTGGCGATGCGGGCAATGCAGACCCGGTCGCCCTGGTTGCCTCCCAGAACGTGATAGCAGCGGGAATCCTCGCCGATGTACAGGCCCACGTGACCACTGCCCTGCCGCATGAAGACCAGGACGTCTCCCAGCTCGGGCTGGCCGCCCTCGACACCGAAGCGCGCCCAGCTCAGGGGGAGCGGGCGCCCTAGAATCACGGTTTTCGTTCGGAGGTTCGGATCAGACGATGTCCACGGCGTCACTCATCATCCCCGAGATCGACGTCACCGACCTGTCGGTTTCCCTCAAGTTCTATTGTGAGGTCTTGGGCTTTAAGGTGCTTTACGACCGCCCAGAAGAGCGGTTCGCCATGATCGATCTGGCGGGTGCGAGGCTGATGCTTGAACAGGCCGACGGCCCAGGTCGGCGGTTCAGAACCGCCCCTTGAAGCAACCCTTCGGTCGGGGCGTCAATTTCCAGATCGAGATTGAGAACGTGCGCGCTACCTACGACCGGGTCGTCGAAAATCGGGCTGCCGTGCTCATTCCTTTGGAACGCCGCTGGTATCGGGTTGGAGAGCTTGAGCGTGCGCAGGACCAATTCGTCGTGTGTGATCCCGACGGCTATCTGCTTCGACTGATCTCCGTCCTTGGATAGCGGAACTCCAAACAGAGTCGCCGGGAGCTGACTGTCCCAACCTCTACAGCTGGCGGGGCAGGGACGACACTTCAGCCAGAACTGCGGCGACCGCGGATGCCGGACTCCCCGACGCCGTGTCGACGATTAACCGAGGCCGGTCCCACTCCTCATATCGATGCGCGACCACAGCCTCCCATGAAGGTGGCGTATGGCCCGGAATGTCGGCTTCGCGTGTTTCAACACGGCGACGATGCTCAAGGCGGTCCGAGCAGATGATCTCAATCTCAATCAACCGAGCCGATGTCCGGCCGGCGACCTCTCGCCAAGCCAACCGGCTTTCGAAGACCGGGTTCACGCAATCCACAACAACGCGACGACCGAGCTTGAGGTTGGCTTCCGCAATGGCATTTGCGACGACATACCCAGAAGGGCCAATATCGATGGTCGGGAACACACCAATAATGGCCTGCTCGATTGTGTCGACGCGCAAGTACATGGCGTCGAGCTCACCTGCGACTGCACGTGAAACTGTGGTCTTTCCGGTCCCAGGTAGACCTGCAAAAACAATGAGCATTCCGGGTTACCTCGATCCTGCGCCCGTTAATCGTATACCCGATTTACAGGGTCTGCCTCGCCCTGATTGACCTGATTTGGTTGGCCTCAGAACACGGGATCCCACGAAATGGCGACACTTTTCATGCTGATGGGCTTGCCGGGTTCAGGCAAGACGACCCTGGCCCGCCGCCTGGAGCGCGAGCGACCCGCTTTGGTGTTGTCTCCCGACGTCTGGATGTCTCGGATCGTCGGCGATGGCTATGACTTCAAGCGCCGTGAGGCTGTCACTGAGGTCCAGCTTGAGGTTGCCGAGCGAGTGCTGCGCTTGGGGAGTGATGTCGTCTTGGACTTTGGCTTCTTCCACCGGTCCGATCGGGATGAAGCGCGGGCGCGGGCAAAAGCGGCAGGGGCGCAAGCTCAACTGGCATTCCTCGACCCGCCGATCCAGGAGCTCGTGAGACGGGTCGAGGCGCGGAACGCGGCCTTGCCGCCCGATACCTTCCCAGTTTCCAGGGAACATATGGAACTTTGCGCGACTTGGCTGGAGCGTCCGCAGGCCGATGAGCTGTTATGGGACGTGGCAGGGTAGCCACGACATACGTGGGCTGAGTGACGGTCCAGACGACCCCAACTGGCTTTCGTCGAGCCGATCCAGAACTCGCATAAGGAATATTATCAGAAATCGAGAGAGCCCCAAGGCTCACGGCCCTGCCATTCCTGCAGATATACGGTCCAAGTGGATATCCTAGACGTCTGCGCCCCGCCAACGGGGAGGTATCCGAATTTGGGCCAGATAGGCTTTTCGAGATTCGGCTGGCTGGCCCCCCTGGCAGAAGTCGTGCGCTTGACAGTCTAGGAAAGTTCAAACCTCCTGAGCCCGCTCCGCGGCTTGACGACCCCGCTAGGCGGACAGCCCGTGCGCGGAGCGACAACGGATCAGGACGGTGAGGCCCCTAGGGGGCGAACGAGGGGTATTGCGTCATGCAGATCGCCATCGCGAAAACTGACATCGCCGACCGCGGTCGGCCTTATGTGCCCGAGATGCGCAAGCACGTGGGCCACAGTCTCATTGCTGTGCCCGGGGCTCGCGCGGTCATACGACGTCGCAGCGGTGAAGATATCCTCCTGCATCGCCGGCTGGACTTTGGGGTCTGGGCATTGCCGGCGGGGTCTCCCGAGATCGGAGAATCGATTGTCGACTGTATGCGCCGAGAAGTTTTCGAGGAGACCGACCTGAAGGTCGCCGCCTACCGTTGCTTTGGCTTTTCCTCCGATCCCGAGCGCGAGATTGTACGCTACCCGAATGGCGACGTCCTGCACTGCTACTCGCTTCTGTTCGAGGTCGAGCTCGAAGATGAGGCGCTTGACAGGGTCGACATGGAGAAGATCGCTGCGGAGACCACTGCACTGAAGTGGTTTGCGCTGAACGACCTTCCGGAGATGATCGACAATCATCGCTGCACCGTCGAGAGCTATATCGGCTTTCGCAGCGACGGCGTCTTTCGGGTCAGCTAGCCGACGGTCGAGCCGGCCCTGCCGTCCCCCCTCTCTGGAAATCCCGTCCTAGATCATGTTCCGGTAAGCGGGAACCGGCTATCGAAACATGATCTAACATGTTGAAATGAGGGCCTGTTTTGTCCTTTCAGACATTCCGTCTGAAAGGAACAGGCTCTAGGCTGCAAGCGCCAGCACAGGCTTCTGCCGCATGGCCCGCCAGCCGGGGAAGATCCCGCCGATCAGGCCGATGACCAGGGCGAGGAAAACCGCCTGACCGATGATTTCGGGCCCGATCTGCAGACGGAAAGCGACCTGGGTGAAGCCGGCGCCCAGGGTGGATGCTGACAGGTTGTTGAAGCCGATCGCGCAGATCGCCACCCCCAACAGCGCCCCCAGGGCCGACAGGACAAGGGCTTCAACCATGGTTCCGATGAAGGCGGAGAACCCGGAAAAGCCGATGACCCGGAGGGTCGCTATCTCGGCGGCCCGGCTGGAGACAGAGGCGTACATCGTGTTCAGGGCCCCGGCCAAGGCGCCGATGGCCATGATGATCCCCAGAGGCCAGCCGAAATACCTGATGAGCAGACCCGAACGCTCCGCCTGGGCGGCGTAGAAATCGAGTTCACTCTGGGCCTTGAGCTGCAGGCGAGGCTCATCCTTCACGTACTTCACAAAGGCCGGCATCGCCGCCGGACTGGTGAGAGCCACCCGTGCTGTCTGGAAGGATGTGCCGCGATTAAACAGACTCTGCACCACGGGCGCATCCGCCCAGAGCTCGGATTCGAACACTGTTCCTGGAGCCTCGAAAACGCCGACCACGGTCCAGTTCTGGGTGCCGAAGCGAATGGACTTTCCCAGCTCAAACCCGGCGAACTCCCGCAGAAGTCCGGCGCCGACCACAATCTCATTGGAGCCCGGGGTGAACATCCGGCCCTCCCTGATCTTGGCTTGCTTGCGAACCTGCAGGCCGTCCGGGCCAATTCCGCGCAGGGGCATGTTGGCCTTGGTGCCAGACGATTTCTTGATGCCGTCCACCACCAGCATGAGTTCAGAGGACACAAGCGGGCCGCCATCCGGCCCAGCCTTGACGCCGGGTCCTTGCCCGAGAAGGTCGGCCTGTTCCCGGGAGATGATGCTGTTCAACTCGGCCTCAGCGCCGTCCCTCAGCACAATGGCGACATCGGGGGCGCCGGACCCCTTGAGGGTCTGATTGAACCCATTGGCGAGTGACAGGAAACCCAGCAGGACCGCAACCACCAGGGCGACGGACACCACCGTCGCCAGGGACATCCAGAGGCGCTGAGGAATGGACCGCACATTCAGGGCGATGACGGAACCGGTCTGACGAAGCAGGCTCATCCTAAATGTCCTCTAGCGCCGGTTCAGGGCGTCGATAATGCTCATTCGGAGCGCCGACACCGCAGGTATGGCCCCCGTCACGAGGCCGAGGGAGATCGCCAAGACCAGGCCGGTCGCCGCAACCGATGGGGCCATGGACAGGTCGCCGAACTGCGAGCCCGCCGGGGACCTGGAGATGCCCTTCAGGATGATGGCGGAAACCCCCAGCCCCAGAACCGCGCCCATGGTTGAAAGCAAGAGGGCCTCGCCAAGCACCATGCGCAGGACCCGCGGACTGGAGAAGCCCAGGGTCTTCATGACGCCGATCTCCTTTGTCCGCTCCCGCATGGCCGAAACCAGAGTCGTGCTGACAATCATCAGAATGGCTGTGAAGGCGGCGGCCACCACCATGGTGACGATGAAGTTGAGATCCCCCGCCTGCTTCAGGAAGGCGCGGGCGAAGGTCTTTTCGTCCACCGTGGACGTCTCCGCCGAGGAGTTGGCGAACATGGCGTCGACGGACTTGGCTATGCTGTCATTGAGGTCAGGCGAGGCCGAGCGAAGGGCGATGTTTCCAATAGTATCGCGCCCGAAGGTCCGGGTGTCATTGACATAATCGTAGTGAAAGTAAATCGCGGCCGTCGAGTCCGTGGGCTTGGCGCCCGTGAAGATTCCGACGACCTTCATGTCCCAGGTACGGCCGCCGTCCGGCTTCACATAGAGGTTCGAACTGATGGGAATGGTCTGGCCGAGTTTCCAGCCATAAAGGTCAGCCAGAGACTTGCCGACCAGAACGCCTGTGCGCTCCGAAATAAAGGCCTTCCTTTCCGCATCGGAAAGCTTCACCTCATCGCCATAAAGATTGAGGTAGGTTTCAGGGTCCACATAAAAGCCGACAAAACGGCTGTTCCTTTGGTCCTGATAATAGGCGCCGAACCAGCTTTGATGTGTGACCCCAGTCACGCCCTCAACCGACGCCACCCGGTTCACATAGGAAATCGGCAAGGGCTGGGTGAAGTTGATCTTGTTGGACACGATCAGCCGATTGTTGGACGTCCCGGTCTCCGACGCCGCGTTCAGCGCCACATTGAGGCTGGTCAGCATGCCGAAGATCAGGAAGGCCATGAAGATCGAAATTGTCAGGAGGATGGTCCTGAGCGGCTTTCGGAACAGGTTCTTCCGAACGAGGTCGAAATCCCTCATGAGGTGGCCTCGACGAAGCTGCCCTTGTCCAGGTGCAAGGTTCGTTTGGCGAAACGGGCCGCTTCCGGGTCGTGGGTGACCATGACGATGGTCTTGCCCAGCTCTTCATTCAAGAGTTGCAGGGTCCGCAGAATGTCATTCGCGGTCGAGCGATCCAGGTCCCCGGTGGGCTCATCCGCCAGGATGAGCTTGGGGTCCGAGACAATGGCGCGGGCGATGGCGACGCGCTGCTGCTGGCCGCCAGACAGTTCCTTGGGTTTGTGCCTGGCCCGATCGGACAGATCGACGATCTTCAGCGCGGTTTCCACATTCTCCCGACGCTTCCTGGCTGGCAGCGTCGTCAGCATGAGGGGCAGTTCGACATTCTGCGCCGCCGTTAGCACCGGCATGAGGTTATAGAACTGGAAGATGAACCCGACGCTGCGCGCCCGCCAGGCCGCCAGCTGGCCCTCGGAGTAGCCGTCAATCCGCTCACCGTCGAACCAGATCTCGCCGCCATCGCAGCGATCCGTACCCCCCAGGAGGTTCAGCAGGGTCGTCTTTCCTGAGCCCGACGGACCCATGATGGCGACGAAATCGCCCTCTTCAATGGCCAGGGTCAGGCCTCCAAAGATGGAAATGCCCTCCTTGCCGCGCTTGTAGTTCTTGACGACGTTATTCAGCTGAATGAGGGCGCTCATCGGGGGCTCCTGCGGGGCCGATCAAGGTTTCTCGTCGAGGAATGTGACCTTCACGCCCATTTCCGGAAGAATGCGAGCGTCCCGGATGTCAAAGCCGATCCGGACCCGCACTGTCGCCTTGTCGCGGCTGGCGGTCGGGATCGTGGCGATGACGTAGGCGGGAAGCACAGTATCCGGATAGGCGTCCAGAATAGCTTGAACCTTCTGCCCTGGGGAGACCCGACCGATATAGGCCTCGTTCACGTCCACCTCGATCTCGAGGCTGTCCATGTCCACAATGGTGCAGATGCCGGTCCGGGTGAAGCCGCCACCGGCCGACAGGGGCGAGATGATCTCCCCCGGCTGCGCAGCCTTGTCTATGACCATGCCGGTGAAGGGCGCCCGGATCTCATACTTGCTGAGCTGGACCTGAGTGCGATTGGAGTCCGAGTTGGCGGCGGAAAGTTGCGCCCGCGCCAGGTCTTCCTGGGCCGCTGCGACCTTGGCCTTCAGGGCCGCCGCCTGGAGGTTGGCCTCGCTGACATAGCCGGTCTTGGCCAGGGTCTGATATCGAGCGAGGTCCCTCTGCGCCTGGACGTACTGCACCTGGGCGGACTCAAGAGCCGCCTGGGCGGTGACGACCCTGGCCCGGGTGGACGCCGCATCCACCCGGGCCAGGGATCCATCCAGCACGGCAAGGACCTGACCGGCCTGGACCGACTGACCTTCCTCCACCCGCACCTCGACCACCCGACCGGTAACTTCGGCGGCGACTGTCGCCCGGGTTCGGGCCACCACATAGCCCGACGCGGTAAGGCCACCGGTCGGGGACACCGTCTTGTTCGGACCGCTTGGAGCGGCCTCAACACTGACAGGCTTAACCTGGGGAGCCGGCTTCAAAATCCAGCCCGCGCCGCCGCCGATCAAGAGACTTACGGCGGCCAGGGCCCCCAGAACAACCGGCCCGAACCTGGCGGCGCCATCGTCCCTGTCTCCACCGGAGCGATCAATGCTCAGCGACCTCAAGAGCTCTGACTTGTCCTCGGTCACCATTCCCAGCCTCGATCCCAAGTCACTTCCGTTGCCCAGACCTGCAAGGGAGTTAACCGATTGACTACCAACCCAGGGTGCGCTGGTCAAAAAGAATGGGCGTTGCAATGCAACTACCGGTAGCGGCGTGATCCCTGTTTCTCTTCGAGCCATCCGGCCTTTCAGGCTCGACGTTCCAGCGAGGACTTCATGACACAGGCGACGGGGCTGGGTTCCCTGCAGGATCTGGCGGATCGGTTTGAGCGTGCGTCTCAGGCCTATGTGGCGGCATTCGGCCTCCGGCGCGATGCCGACTGGTACATTCTGAAGCTGCAGGAGGAAGTCGGCGAGCTGACCCAGGCCTGGTCCCGCCTGTCCGGCCGGGCGCGGACGGGCGACCGAAGCGAGGCTGAACTGAAGGCGCAGCTGGCGGACGAAACGGCGGACGTGCTCGGGCATATCCTGTTGCTGGCCCGGAACTGGGAGGTCGATCTCGCCCCGGCGATCCGGCGCACATGGCGCTTTGAGCTGGATACCCCCGAGAGCTGACCCGGGGTCAGGCTTGACCTTGGCGCAATCGGCCCCAGACTCCTGAAATCGAACGGGAAACGGATCGGAGACCCTGCATGGCCCAGACGCCCCAACTGCCCAAGGCCTGCATCATCGGCGCTGGCTGCACCGGCTTCACCACCGCCAAGAAGCTGAAGGACCTGGGCGTCCCGTACGACTGCTTCGAGTTGTCCGACAACATCGGCGGCAACTGGTACTACAACAATCCCAACGGGCTTTCGGCCTGCTACCAGAGCCTGCACATCGACACCTCCAAGTGGCGGCTGGCCTTCGAGGACTATCCTGTGCCGGCCGGCTGGCCGGACTTCCCGCACCACAGCCAGCTGCTACAGTACTTCCACGACTATGTGGACCATTTCGGCCTGCGCGAGACCATCACCTTCAACACCGGCGTGACCCGGGCGGTGCGCGATGCCGACGGCGTCTGGAGCGTGACGCTTTCGACTGGGGAAACAAGGCGGTACGACATTCTCTTCGTGTGCAATGGGCACCACTGGAGCCCGCGGGTTCCGGAGTATCCGGGCCATTTCGACGGGGTTTCCTTCCACTCCCACGCCTACCGGACGCCCTTCGATCCCGTGGATGTGCGCGGCAAGACCGTGATGGTGGTCGGCATGGGCAATTCGGCCATGGACATCGCCTCGGAGCTGTCTCAGCGGCCCCTGGCGGGTAAGCTGATCGTCTCGGCCCGGCGCGGGGTCTGGGTGCTGCCGAAGTACATGAACGGCCGGCCGGCGGACAAGGCGGCCATGCCTCCCTGGATGCCGCGCAAGCTGGGCCTCGCCCTCGCCCGCCAGACCATCAAGAAGACCCTCGGCGCCATGGAGGACTATGGCCTGCCCAAGCCGGACCATGAGCCCCTAGAGGCCCATCCTTCGGTCAGCGGCGAGTTCCTGACCCGGGCGGGCTGCGGCGACATCACCTTCCGACCGGGGATCAAGGCCCTGGAGGGTCGCCAGGTTCGCTTTACCGACGACAGCGTCGAGGACGTGGACGTCATCATCTACGCCACCGGCTACGACATGAAGTTCCCCTTCTTCGAGGACCCGGCCTTCGTCCCGGATTCCGAGCATCGCCTGCCGCTGTACAAGCGGATGATGAAGCCCGGCGTGCCCAACCTCTTCTACATGGGCCTGGCCCAGCCCCTGCCGACCTTGGTCAACTTCGCCGAGCAGCAGGCCAAGCTGGTGGGCGCCTATCTGACAGGCCGCTACCTGCCCCCCTCGCCCGCCGAGATGGAAAGGATCACCGCCGAGGACGAGGCCCTGCACATGGGCCAGTATTACGCCTCCAAGCGCCACACGATCCAGGTGGACTTTGGCGTCTACTGCCATGATCTCATGAAGGAAATAGACCGTGGGGCGAAGCGCGCCGCGGCCGCCGGCAACCGCCTGCCCGTGCCCGCGAAGGCCGAGCTTCAGGACGCCTGAGACAGCTCCAGCCGACCTTCGGCAAGGTCGATCAGGGTCCGGGTCATGACCTCGGGCTCCAGGGCGGTCACGCGCTGCTCGAGGGCCTGCGGTGTATCCCCGGCCTCCACGGGCACCGGCCAGCGGCCGAGGACCCGTCCGTGGTCGTATTCGCCATCGACCAGATGGATGGTCACTTCGCTCTGCGGGACGCCGGCGGCGATGACCGCCTCATGCACGCGCCGGCCATACATCCCCTCCCCGCCAAAGGCCGGCAGGGGGCCGGGATGGATGTTGAGGATGCGGTCGGCAAACCGCCCCAGGACGGCGGGGCCGATGCGGCGCAGGTAGCCGGACAGGACCACCCAGTCGGCGCCGGAGGCGGCCAGGGCGGCGGCCAGGGCCTGGTCGGCGGCGTCAGGGTCGGCGGCGGTGGGAATGACCTTGCAGGCGATCCCCCGCTCGCGGGCGAAGTCGAGGGCCGGCGCCTTGGCCGAATTGCTGATCAGCAGGACGATGACGGCGGCCAGCCGCCCTGCCCTCGCCGCCTCCACCGCGGCGCGGAAGGCCGAGCCGTTGCGGGAGGCGAGGAAGGCCAGCTTCAGGCGCGCGGTCACGCCCCCGCCCCCAGTTGGTGTTCGAAGCGCAGGCCGTCGAAGGCCGCCTCCACGCCGGGCGGCAGTCGGGCGCTGAGGGCGGTGAAGTCGAGGTCGATGTGCATGTTGGTCAGGATGGTGCGCCGGGGCTTCAGGCGCGCCGCCCACTCCAGGGCCAGGTCGACATGGGCGTGGGTGGGGTGCGGGCGCCAGCGCAGGGCATCGACGATCCAGACGTCCAGGCCGGCCAGGGCCTCGAAGGCGTCCTCCGGCAGGCCCACCACGTCGCTGGAATAGGCGACGTCGCCAAACCGGTAGCCCACCGAGCGCAGGCCGCCGTGGTCCTGGTCGAAGGTGACGACGGGGATGGCGCCCGAGGGGCCGTCCACCGACCACGCCTGGCCATGGGGCGGGATCAGGACCGGGTCGGCGATGCCGGGATAGCCCCCCTCCCCCTCGAAGACATAGCCGAACCGGCGGCCCATGGAGGCGAAGGTGGCGGCGTCCATGTGGCAGGCAATGCGCGCCCTCTGGCGGATGAAGAAGGCCCGGATGTCGTCGATGCCGTGGGTCTGGTCGGCGTGGTCGTGGGTCAGCAGCAGGGCGTCGAGCCGCCGGGCGCCGGCCTGGGCCGTCTGCCAGCGCAGGTCGGGCGAGGCGTCCACCAGGACGGTGGTGGCCTGGGCGGGGTCAGACGCTGTCCGGCGGACCAGCATGGAGCAGCGGGTGCGGAAGTTGCGGGGGTCCGCCGGATCGCACTGACCCCAGTCGCCGTCGGCCCTCGGCACCCCGCCGGAGGAGCCGCAGCCCAGGATGGTGAACTCCAGGGTCCCGCTCATGGCCGGGGGATCCGGTCGAAGAGGGCGAAGAAGGCGTCCTCGCAGCGGGCCTCGGCCTCATCCGGGGTCCAGCCGCGCACCGTGGCGAGGCCGGCCAGGACGGCGGGCAGGAAGGCCGGCTCATTGCGGCGTCCGCGATGGGGGACCGGGGCGAGGTAGGGGCAGTCGGTCTCGACGATGATGCGGTCGGCCGGCATGTCGCGGATCACCGCCCGGACGTCCTCGGCGGCCTTGAAGGTGGCGATGCCGGAGACCGAGAACCAGGCGCCGAGGGCCGCCGCCCGCCGGGCCAGCTCCGCCCCCGAGGTGTAACAGTGCAGGAGCATGCGGAAGGGGGCGCGGGCGTGGGCCTCCTCCAGCATCTGCGTCATCAGGTCATCCGCCTCGCGGGTGTGGACCACCAGGGGAAGGCCGCTCTCCTGCGCCGCCGCGATGTGGGCGGCGAAGACCCGGGCCTGGATGTCCCGGGGCGAGAGGTCGTAGTGGAAGTCGAGGCCCGTCTCGCCGATGCCCACCACCTTGGGGTCGGCGGCGAGGTCGAGAAGGGTCTGGGGCGAAAGGTCCGGGACGTCCTTGGCCTCGTGCGGGTGGACGCCCGCCGTGCACCAGATGTCGGGCGCCTCGGCGATGGCGCGGTTGGCCGGAAAGGTTGTCAGCCGGTCCGATATGTTGATCATCAGGCCGATGCCGGCGGCCCGGGCGCGGTCGATCACCTCCTGCCGGTCGGCGTCGAACTGGGGGGCGTGGAGGTTGACGTGGCTGTCGATCAGCATGGTTCAAGCAGCATGGGCTCAGGTCAGGTCAAGTCAGGTACGGGCGGCGGCGCGCAGGTCGGCCAGGGCCGTGAAGAGGGCCTCGGCCCGGTCGAGGTTCAGGGCCTCCACCTCGCGGGGCAGGCGGTCGAGGGTGGACCAGGCCTCGGCCCAGGCGTCCAGGCCGCCAATCCCCTCCTCCGCCCGGCGCAGGACAAGGTCGTGGACCCGGGCGGCCAGGCGCTCGGCCAGGAGGGCGAAGCTGCGGGCGCCCTCCCCGCCCCGGAAGCGGTCGGTCAGGGACAGGGCGAGGGTCCGGTCGAGGTCGGGCAGGTCCTGCAGCAGGGCGCGGGCGGCGTCGTCCATCTCCAGCGCCCCTTCGGAGGCCAGGGCCCAGGCCCGGCCGGGCGCCCCGCCCGACATGCGCGCCAGGCGCAGGGCCTGCTCCGGGTCGGCGTCCGTCCGCCGGGCGACGAAGCTGGCGACGACGTCCTCCGGCAGGGGCGCCAGCTTCAGGGTCCGGCAGCGCGAGCGGATGGTGCGGATCAGCCGCCCCGGGGCGTGGCAGACCAGCAGCAGGACCCCGCGCGGCGGCGGCTCCTCCAGGGTCTTGAGCAGGGCGTTGGCGGCGTTGCGGTTCAGGTCGTCGGCGGCGTCGACAATGGCCACCCGATAGGGCGCCGAGGCCGGCGACTTGGAGAAGAATTCGTTCAGCCGCCGGACCTCCTCCACCAGGATCTCGCGGCGGACCTTGCCGTCGGAATCGGTGCGGTCGACGACCATCAGGTCCGGGTGGGCGTCCTGGGAGACGAGGCGCGAGACCGGGTCCTGAGGCGCAGCGCCAAGGAGGCCATGGCTTGGATCCGGCGCGGCGCCCAGCAGGCGGCGGGCGATGCGGAAGGCGAAGGTCGCCTTGCCCAGTCCCTGGGGGCCGCTGATCAGCCAGGCGTGGTGCAGCCGGCCGCGGGCCCGGGCATCCTCGAAGGCGACCTCGGCGGCCTCCTGTCCCACCAGGTCGAAGACGTCCCGGGGAAGGGGCGGGGCCAGGCTCACCCGGCGGCGTCCAGGCCGGGGAAGAGGCCGTCGAGGCCGGCCAGCACCCGGGCCTCCACCGCGTCGGGATCGCCCGAGGCGTCAACGATCCGGCAGCGGCCGGGCTCCGCCCGGGCGATGGCCAGGAAGCCCTCCCGCAGGCGCCGGTGGAAGTCGAGCCCCTTGGATTCGAAGCGCGCCTCGGCGTCAGGGCGGCCGAGCGCGCGGGCGAGGCCCAGCTCCGGATCGAGGTCGAAGACCAGGGTCCGGACCGGGCGGACATCCTCCAGGATGAAGGTCTCCAGGGCCTGGATCAGGCCGGGATCGGCGCCCCCGGCGGCGCCCTGGTAGGCCCGGGTGGAGTCGGCGTAGCGGTCGCACAGCACCACGGCGCCCCGGTCCAGGGCGGGCCTGAGGGTGCGCTCGATGTGGTCCCGGCGGGAGGCGTACATCAGGAGGGTCTCGGTGACCGGGCTCCAGCGGTCTGCGGACCCGTTCAGGACCAGGTTGCGGATGGCCTCGGCGCCGGGCGAACCCCCGGGCTCGCGGGTCACCACCACCTCATGGCCAGAGGCCTCGAGGCGCGCGGCCAGGCGCCGGACCTGGGTGGACTTGCCCACCCCTTCCCCGCCCTCGAACGAGATGAAGAGACCACCGCTCATGGCGCCTGAATGGCCCCTCAGGTGCGCCGCGTCCAGCCCCCCGGGGTCGAGGTCAGGTCCCCTCACCCCGCTCGTAACGCCACAGGGCGTCCCGGTCGGCGGAGAACCGGCGGGCCGCGACGTAGAAGGCCGGAACGGCGATCAGCGAGGCGGCGGTCATGACCAGCATCATGTCGGTGATCGGCCGGTCGCGTCCAGCGGCGGCGAAGGCGTCGATCATGAAGCCTCCCACCGTGGTGGAGACCCCCAGGCCGACGACATTCACCCCCATGATGAAGAGGGCCACCGCCGTCGCCCGGACCTTGGCGGGCGCCAGTTCCTGGATGGTGGAATAGGCCCCGCCATACATGGCCGCCAGCTGGAAGATGCCTGAGCCGATGCCCAGCCAGAAGATCACCCCGTCATGGTCGGTGAGGCGGTAGAGGAACTGCAGCGGCGTCATGGCGATCAGGATGATGACGATCAGCATGGAGCGGCCCTGGCCGGTCTTCTTCAGCCACCAGTCGCCCAGCGCGCCCCCGATGATGTTCCCGGCCACGCCGACGGTGGCGTACATCAGGGCCACCTTCAGGAAGAGCGGCCCGGTCTCGAGCTTCAGCTCTTCCTTCCACCAGATGGTGTCGAACTGGGCCGCGCCGACGGCGAGGTGCACGCCGATGCCGCCGAGGATGGTCAGCACCAGGGCCGGCGAACGCTTCAGGGCGGCCATGAGCTCGGGCAGGAGGCCCAGCATGCCCTTCACCGCGTTGAGCGCCCCCTCCCCGGCGTGCGGTGACGCCGGACGGGTCTCGCGGAAGGTGGCCAGCCACAGGGCCAGGATGAGGCCCAGGGCCCCGATCAACAGGAAGCAGTTGCGCCAGCCGATCACCGGCCCGAGGGCGGCCGCCACCAGGTAGGCCAGGCCCGAGCCCAGGGGCACGCCCGCGTAATAGAAACCCGAGGCGAAGCCCAGCTGCCGGGCCGGGAACCGGTCGGAGATCATCGACAGGGCCGTCGGCGTCAGGGTCGATTCCCCGACCCCGATCAGCACCCGGGGGATCGCCAGAGAGACAAAGCCCTTAGCCAACCCCGAGGCGGCGGTGAGCAGGCTCCACAGCCCCACGCCAAAGGCGGCGAAGCGCGGCCTGTGCACGGCGTCGGCCACCAGGCCCATGAAGGGGCTGAGGATGCCGTAGAGAAGGGTGAACATGATGCCCGTGAGCAGGCCGAACTGGCCGTTGGACAGGCCCAGATCCGCCTTGATCTCCGGCCCGAAGGTCGGCAGCAGCTGGCGGTCCAGGATGTTCAGGATGTTCAGGACCATCATGAACACCAGGAAGCCGTAGGCGCCCTTGGTCGCCGTGTCCACGCCATTGCCGGCCGCGCCGCCGGCCTCTGCGCCAGGTCCCATGCCGTCTCCTCCCCGGAGTCTGTTTTGTGACTCACAGAGTGGACAGCGTAGGGCCGAGGTGTCCAGCACCCATCTCGCCCGTCTGGCGGCCTCCTCCCGCCCCTGCTATAGCCGCCCCTCCGGAAGGGTGGCCGAGTGGTTTAAGGCAGCGGTCTTGAAAACCGCCGTAGGTGAGAGCCTACCGTGGGTTCGAATCCCACCCCTTCCGCCAGCTCGTGGACTATCTGCGAGCGGCCGGGCAGGTCAGCATCTGGCGCGCTTACGGGACGCTCCGGGCGGAACGATCCCGCCACCACTGCAGGGGCAAGCGGACCGATCCTGTTGGCCTGGAGAAGCGGATCAAGGAGAGCGCCGAGACGCGGGTACGTTAAGGCTACCGGCGGATCACGGCGCCGCTCAAACGCAAGTCCTCAACATGACACCCGAGCATATGATCCGCATTCTGGTTCGGGCGTTAAGGTCGCTATCGACCCTCAGCGGACGCTCGCTCAGGCCGCCAGTTCCGCAGCCGCTAAGCTCGCGATGGCGAGGCCCGCCTCATCCTGCCCGCCACTGTCCATAGTCCACGCTGCTGTCAGGCCGGCATAGGCGAGTATCCAGGTCAGGAGTCGCTTCGGTTCCAAGCTTGCTGCCCTTGTCACGATATCGACGCGTCGTCGCAGCCGGTCCGGCTCTCCAGCAAAACACGCGTCTGGATTTCGGAACAGGTTGGCATAGTCGAAGGCTCGCTCGCCGAGGACACCCTTTGGATCGATGGCGAGCCATCCTCGTGCGCCGCCGTCAAGAATGTTTCGGTGATGGACATCGCCGTGCAGCGGGAGGACGTCTTGAGGATGCGCAAGCAAGCCGCGAGCTGCGATTGCGCATGTCTTTAGAATGCCGCCGTACCGATCGGCGGCTGGATCAAGCTGGCGAAACCATATTCGCGTCGGAACGAGGCTTTTGGGCGGGGCTCGTTCCTTTGGAGCATGCAGCCTCGCCACGACCGCGCAAATGATCTCAGTGGCCTCATCGTCGTCGCCGGAGCGAGCCATCGTCGGCAGATCCCGCGGTCCAGAGAGTCGTTCAAGCAACAGCGCCGGACCTTCGTGGGCCAGAACCTTGGCCGCTCCGTGCCCAGAGTACCAGTCCATCATATCGCCGCCGCGTATCTCCTCCTCGTCGACGGCGATTTTCAGTATCGCGCGTGCGCCGTCGTGGAGAACCGGCAACAGCAGACTGCTGCTCTGGCCAGTCATAATGGCCTCGCCGTCTTGCGCGAGATTCCAGCGCACCAACCAGTTGTCGAATTTACTGTCTGACATGGCCAGAACCTACGGCCCCGGGGTGCGGACAGGCAAGCGAGCCAACGTCCGCTCCCCCCCCAAAGCTGACTCCAGGAGTGTCCGCCTTCGGCCGTTCATCCGGGGCCAGCAATAGCTTTCGCTTGCGGACACTTTTGGTGACCTTTACTCCAAGCCCATGCAACCTATCGGACGCAGACCAACGTCCTATGACGTCGCCATCCGCGCGGGTGTTTCGCAGTCGGCCGTCTCGCGTTGCTTCCGGCCGGGATCGAGCATCTCACCCACGACGCGTGAGCGGGTTCTGGCTGCCGCGCGCGAGATCAACTACCGCCCCAACGCGATCGCCTCCGGCCTAATCACCAAGCGTTCCGGCCTCGTGGCGGTCATCATCTCGAACCTGACCAACCTCTACTATCCGGAAGTCTTGTCCGAGCTCACCCGGCGGCTGTCCGACCGCGGACTTCGGGTTCTGCTGTTCACGCTCGACCTGGAGAGCGACGTCGACGCCATGCTCGATCACGTCTGGCGCTTCCGGGTGGATGGCGCGATCACGGCGGCCAGGCTGTCCCTCGCCCAGCTTCAGGAGTTTGCCGCCAACCGCGTACCCGTTGTGCTCTACAACCGCATTGGCGAAGGCGAGCCGGTGCCCAGCGTCTGCTGCGACTCCGTCGCGGCCGAGCGCCAGCTGGTTGACCAGCTTCACCAGTCCGGACACCGCCAGTTCGGCCTGATCAGCGGGCCTGACGACAACACGGTCAGCCGCGAGAGGATCCGGGGCGCGATGTCGCGCCTTGACGCCCTGGGCCTTAAGGCGGAGCTGATCTCTGGGGCGTTCGACTATGATAGCGGACGCGTCGGGCTTACGGAGCTGATGGAGCGCACGAGGGGCCAGCTCGACGCGGTGATTTGCGCCAACGACCTTATGGCGATCGGCGCGATCGACGCCGCGCGGATCGACTTAGGGCTTTCGGTCCCAGGACAGGTTTCGATCGTCGGGTTTGACGGTGTGGGTCCTGCGCAATGGGGAAGCTACCAACTGACCACCGTACGGCAGCCGGTCGGTCGGATGACCGAGGCGGCCGTGAACATGCTGGTCGAGCGGATTGAAGAGCCTGGCCTTCCTGCCGAGGTCCGAAGCTTTGCAGGCCAACTGCTGCCCGGCGCTACAGCCCGGTTAAAGCTCGGATAAAGCTGTGGGGCGACCGAGGAGGTCTGACCCCACAGCTCCTACCCCAGTCTAGAACCGCACGCTGGCTCGGGCGCCCCACTGACGGGGCGGCGCATAGCTCGCCTGCAGAGCGCCGCCGCCGCCGTAGACGAACCGCGTGGAGGTTTGCTCGTCCGTCACATTGGTGACGAAGCCTTGCAACGAGAGCTTTTCAGTCGGCGCCCAAGTCAGGCGGAGGTCGATCTTTTCGAAGGCCTCCTGCTTATCCAGGATTGAATTGACCGCCTGACCGTACCAGGCGCCGGAGAAGGTCAGCGCGGCGTAGGGTGTCAGCGTACCTGCGTCTCCGAGGTCGATCTCGTACTCCGCGTAAAGCGAGCCGGAGTACTCAGGCGAATAGGGGATACGCTTGCCCGAAAGGTCGCATCCGATGGCGAGGGGGGGCTGCCCGGTCCCGCCCGTACCCGCGACGGGTGAGCAGTTATATCCGGGGGCGAACAGGCGGCGTTGGCCGATCCCCGCGATCTGGACGCCATTCAGGATCGTCGGAGCCGTAACGGAGGCATCCGCGACCAGGATGCTGGTGGCGAAGGGCAAGCCCACGTCGCGATAGCGGGTGTACTCAGCGTCGAGGTAGGAGAAGCTGCCGCCGAGCGCCAGAGCCTCGACCGGCTGCCAGGTGAGTTCGACCTCGACGCCGCGGGCGCGGGATCTACCGCTGTTCTCGACGATGGTGATCGTCGTACCACCCGCCGGGATCTGACGTTGCTCCTGCAGGCCGCTGTAGAGATTGTTGAATGCAGCGACGTTGAGCTGCAAGGTGTTGTCGAAGAAGCGGTTCTTGGAGCCAACCTCGTAGGCGGTCACGGTTTCAGGATTGAAGGTCGGCGCAGCCGCCCCCGACTGGCCGGAGTTGAAGCCACCCGAACGGAAGCCCGTCGAAACACTGGCGTACAACAAGCTGTTGTCGCTGAGCTGATAATCGACGCCGGCGCGCCACGTGACCCTGTCAAAGCGCTTAGTGGCGTAGGTCGCGCCGGTCAGCACCGCCGTGTTGGAGGCCAGACACTGGAAGCCGGCGATCGGAGCCGGAAGCGATGTGTATGTGCAGTTGGTCGGCGCACCCTTGGTCCCAAACGCAGATGCCGGGATACCGCCGGTCTGCAGCGTGATAAGTGTGCCCTGAGGGACGCCGGGCGTTCCAGCCAGTGGCAGGACCGCGTTCGCATTGGCGAACTTGAAGTCCTTTCTGTCCTCAGTGTAGCGGATACCGCCTGTAACCTTCAGGCGGTCGGTGACTGCATAGCTGGCCTGTGCGTAGCTAGCGTACGACACCGTGACGGGAAGTTGCTCATCGTAGAAGCCTGCGCCGTTCTGCGGCAGGTTGAGATTGGGCGTAACGCTGCGGATGATCCGCGGCAGCTGCTGGTTAATGAAGACACCGCGCAGCTCGTCCCTGAAATAGTAAGCGCCAGCGACATAGGTCAGGGGGCCGCTGTCGTCGGAAATCAGCTGGAACTCCTGGCTGAAGGTCTCGGCCGCGGTGAGCTGATAATCAATCGCGATCTGACTGCTCGAGAAGTCGCCATCAGAGCTCCGGGCCGCCCGGAAATCGGTGTAACCGGTAATCGATTTCACCGTCACCGCACCGAGATCGTAGGCGATGTTTGCAGTAAAACCGTAGTTCCGAAGATCCAGGTTGGTCGGATAGTCTGTGTCGATCCGCCAGACGTTGCCCGGTCGATGGAGCGGGGCGCCGGCGTCGATGGTCAGGGGGGCGTCAATGACACCGTCCCGCAGACCAGGGCGCGCATTGAGGCGTATAGGTGTGGCGTTGAACAACTGTTGGTTTGTCGGCGTGTAGTAGTAGGTGCCGACCTGCTTGTAACCAAACGCCGATCCACCCGCGCCCCTACTCCGGACGTAATCGAACTTAAAGTCGGCGGTCAGGGCGTCATTGGGTCTGAACGCAACGGCAGCCCGAAAGTACTGGCTGTCATCGTCGAACAGATTCCGACCCGAGGGGTAATCATTCTGAACCCAGCCGTCAGACCTTTCAATCGCACCGGCTAGCCTCAGCGCAACCGTGTCCCCCAGAGGCGCATTTACGAAGCCCTCAAACCGGAATCGGTTGTACTCGCCGTAGGTCAGATCCACGCCACTTTCGAATCCGCTAAACTTGGGCTTGGCCGTGGCGATCGAAATATTGCCGCCAAAGGTGTTGCGGCCGTAGAGCGTGCCTTGGGGACCCCGCTGAATCTCGACCCGCTCAAGATCCACAAAGCCGAGCATCGCCTGCTGGGCGCGCGACATGTAAACCCCATCTACGAAATAGCCGATTGTCGTATCGCCGTTGACGGCAACATTTTCGGTTCGTACGCCGCGCAAAGCGGGCCGAGCGTCCGATCCTGAGCGTCCAAACGTGAACCCGGGAACCCGATTCTCAAGGTCAGCGACGCTGGTGATGCCCTTGTCCTTGATCTCGGCGGCGCTAAAGGCGGAGACCGAGACAGGGACCTTCTGCAGGTTCTCTTCACGACGCTGCGCCGTGACCACAACCTCCGACAATCCAACCGCGTCACCGGATCCTGCTGCCTGAGCATGGAGTGCTGTCGGAAGCATGCCCGCCGCGAGAGCGAACGCCGAAACCGTCAGTTTACCGCGATGCAACACTGTTTTCTCCCTGATCCAATGCTCGGTATCTCTCACGGGTATCGCCTCCCGCGAGAGTTTGCAATCGCAGTCAATTTGGACGAGGTTGTATTGTTATTCCGACGTGCCAAAAGTGTCACGGATTGGGTTGGCGCAGGGGAATAGGCTGTTTGCATGCGTGACCAATCCCATTGGCGTTTGAAGACCGTTGCGCCATGACGGTTCTACCCTTGACCCACACCACCGATCTCTCACACCTGCGGCGCCACGGCGCGCCGGCGCTCTCAACCTGAAACCGATCTGCGGAGGGCATCCTGATGGCTTGGAACGATCTTCCAGAGGTGCGCTCGCCATTCGGGCGGACCGTGGCGGACTTGCTGGAAGAAGGGCCGCGCCGCCAGCCCCTGCCCGGCTACGAACCCGTTTACCGCGACTTCGTCGATTACATCATCCGGTGCACCCATCGCATCTGGGAGCAGAAGGACGTCGGCCTCTGCCGGACCCATTACAGCGATGATTGCCATGTCCACACCCTGGCCGGGCCGGTGGTCGGCAAGGAAGCCGTGGTTCAGAACACAATCACGACGCTCTCAGCTACACCCGATCGGCGACTGATGGGTGAAGACGTGATCTGGTCAGACGATGGCGATGGCCTCCTGTACAGCTCGCACCGGGTCGCCAGCCGATCAACCCACTTGGGCGACGATGCGCTAATTGGCGCCTCAAGCCTGCGGTCAAACGGCGTTCTGACGATAGCGGACTGTGCTTGTCGTGAGAACATGATCGTCGAGGAATGGCTGGTGCGGGATAACCTGCGAGCCGTCTGGCAGGTGGGAGGCGATCCCTGGGCCACAGCGCGCGCTCAGGCTGACGCGGACCGCAACGGAAGCCAGGACAGGCACCTCTGGCGCACCGAGGCCATCGCCCGAACCCGAGAGGCGCCGGACGCGGCTATCCCCAATGGCCACCCCGCTCTGGGCCCAGCAGCGATGCTTGCGACGGCGTTTCGCGATGACAACTTCGGCATAGCGGCCCAGGCGCTCTCGCCCGCAGTGGAAGTCCGCTGGCCCTCAAACCGCCACGGCTATGGGCGTGGATACTGGATCGGTTGCCTGACTCAAATTCGTGCGAGCCTCCATGACGTCGCCTGGCGGCTGGAACACATCGCCGCCCGGCCCCTCCCCGGTGCGGATATCGCAGTCGCACTGCGCTGGTCGCTTGCCGGAATCCACCGGGGCAGCGGGGTATGGGGTGCGGCCACCGGGCGCGAGCTGCTGATCATGGCGGTGTCGCATCTTCGGCTACGCGGCGGCCTGATCATCGAAGAGACGACGGTTTTTGACGAACTGGCTGTGCTTCGCCAGGTTGCGGGAGGGCTGGGCGCGTGAACCCGATTGAGACCCTGCGAATCCTCGCGGGCGGGGGGCATCCCGACTCCGGGCTGCTTCACACCGCGCGTCTTACCGCTTTTGGCATCGAAGCCCACGGCGAAGAACAGATCGTCGAAACGTTCCGAAGCGCCCCCTTCGAGATCGCGGATAATGCGTTGGTTGTCACTGCGCCCGACCACGCGGCGATCTTCGATGGTGCGACCGCCCTCGTTGCAGACTTGTCGGGGGACAACCTATCAAGACTCTGGCGCTTGGGCGGCGGGGAGCCGCTACCGACAGAACCGCGGATCGCAACGCCATTTGACTCCGACCTCACCCAGGACCACGGCGACATCTCCATGATTTCATCCGACCACCCCGCTTTAGCCGCCGACGCCATCGTGCGAGTCCAGAAGGCGGCGCGGGCGCTGATGCGCAATGATCAGGGCTTCAGCCGCACCCGACCCTTTGTGATCCGCGCATTTGGGACAGCCGAACAGGGGGCCGCCCTGATCGCGGCGCATCGCTTCAGCAGCGAGTCCGAGCGCCGCTCCGGCTTCACGAACATTGCACTGGCCTGGTCACCGAAGGGTGATCAGGTGATCACCGACATCGCCGGCGAAGCCGCATGGCTTCGTGCACCCTGGACGCCTCGCGTCCCTGAAGAGGCAATACCCCAATGACTGAACGCATTCTCGTCACCCATGTCGGCTCCCTGCCGCGTTCGAAGGCGGTGACAGACCTGATATTCGCCCACGAGCGTGGCGACCCGGTCAATGCCGCAGACTTTGGCCGGGTCATCGGCGATGCGGTAGATGACGCCGTCAGCAGGCAGGTCGCCGCCGGGGTCGATCTCGTCTCGGACGGCGAGATGTCGAAGATCAGCTATGCGACCTACATCAAGGATCGCATCACCGGCTTTGATGGCGACTCCCCGAGAACACCGCCAGCGGACCTTGAAGCGTTCCCGGGGTTCCTGGAGCGTCAGGCAAAGGGGGGCGGCACCCCGACTTATCGCCGCCCCAAGTGCGTCGGACCTATAGAACCCAAGACATTGGAACCGCTGCAGGATGATCTTGGCCACATGGCGAGCGCGATCGCCAGGCACAGCCCGCTTGGTGGCTTCATGAACGCCGCCTCGCCGGGCGTGATCGCACTCTTCCAGCCCAACGAGCACTACCCGACCCAGGACGATTATCTCGAGGCTCTCGCGGAGGCCATGAGACCGGAGTACGAGGCCATCGTGGGGGCCGGGCTGATACTGCAACTCGACTCGCCTGACCTCGGGCTCGGCAGGCACATGATGTATAAGGGCCGGTCCGACGAGGAGTACCTGCGGCTGATCGGTAAGCACGTGGAGGTTCTGAACCACGCGTTACGGAATGTTGCGGCCGATCGGGTGCGAATGCACGTCTGCTGGGGGAACTACGAGGGGCCGCACCATTGCGATGTCGAGATGGGCGTGATCCTGCCAACATTGATGAAGGCCAAGCCCGCAGGCCTGTTGTTCGAAACATCGAACCCGCGCCATCAGCACGACTGGAACTACTTCTTGGAGATGCGCGACTTGATTCCAGAGGACAAGATTTTGATCCCTGGCGTGATCGACTCCACCACCAACTTCATCGAGCACCCGCGCGTTGTGGCTGAGCGGATCGAGCGGTTTGCTGGGATTGTGGGCCGAGAGCGGATCATGGCGGGTACAGACTGCGGCTTTTCCACTTTTGCGGGCTTTGGCGCAGTCGATCCGGACATCGTCTGGGCCAAGCTTCGCACTCTTGCTGAAGGCGCCGCCTTGGCAAGCGCTCGGCTATGGTGAGCTTTGGAGAGCGCCTCCGTTCCGGCGACCTGCTGGCCGGAACCTGGGTGAAGACCCCGCATCCGCATGTGGTGGAGGTGCTGAGCCTGTCACCCCTGGATTGCCTGGTGCTGGATGCAGAACATGCGCCCTTCGACCGACGTGATCTGGACGCCTGCATTCTGTCAGCGCGAGCCGGCGGCAAGCCTGTGCTGGTGCGACCGGCCTCGTCTGCACCTGAGCAGTTGCTCAACGCCCTAGATCTCGGCGCCGACGGCGTCATCGTCCCCCATGTCAGGACCGAGGCCGAGGCCCGCGCCCTAGTCCAGGCCTGCCATTACGGGCCGGGCGGGCGCGGATACTCCGGTGGCACCCGGGCGGCGGGCCATACGCTGCTGGGCATGGCCAAGCACCGCGCCGGGGCGCAGAACGTTGTCGTCATCGCTCAGATCGAAGACGCGGAGGCTCTCGACGAGATCGACGCGATCGCCCGGGTCGAAGGCATCGATGCCCTGTTCATTGGCCGGGCTGACCTGACTATCTCGCTGGGCGCAGCAAGCCCGGATGAGCCGCCGGTGGCTGCGGCTGTGGAGCAGATCTGCGCAGCCTGCGTGGCGTCGGGTCGAGCCGCCGGTATGTTCCTCGGACGGTCGGACGATGTACCTGAGTGGCGCGCCAAAGGCGCCAGCCTGTTCATCCTAGCGTCCGACCAGGAGTTTCTGCTTCAAGGCGCAGCATCGCTGGCCCGGGCTGTGAGGATTTGAACCCCCTCACACCTGCCTAACGGCGAAAACTACGGCATCATCGGTGGTCAAACGATGCCGGCCCATGTCCGCCGGGATCGTCATGGTGTCTCCCGCCCGGAGCATTACAGGCTCGTCGCTACCTTCCACGGTGACGACGCCGCGATGAATAAAGACAACATAGCGGCCTTCCAGGCCGTCGGCCGAGCCCACGATATGCCATCGCTCGAGAGTGAAGCCATGAGGCCAATCCAGGGGCCCGCCGGGGCCGATCACAAGGCCAGCCCCCTGGGCATCTCGGACCACGAGGCCGTCGGCTTCTGCCTGAGAGCACCGCCGCAATGCCGCGACCTGCTCGCGCGTGGTCACGGGCATGGGGGAGACGTCGGACGGCGACAGTTCCCCCGAAGCGGTATCGACAAGATTGCCGTTCTCAAGCAGGATCAGGCCGTGGTCCTTGGCGAGTTCAAAAACGTCCGGCGCCCATAACACCCGGCCGGGATCGTCACCGCCGAGTATGGCCCAAAGAAAACCTGTGTCCGTTCCGACGTTGGTAAAGCCGCGGAACATGTGGGTCGGGAGGGAGATAGTGTCACCCGGGCCGAGGAAAACCTGCGCATCTTCGCCGTGCTCTCCGAGATCGAAGCGCCAGTAACCGGTGTGGGCCACGAACACTTCTGCCGTCGTGTGGCTGTGTTGCGAGTTCACGCAGTTTGGCGGCTGGCGCGCGCCGCCGATGTTAAATCCGTGAGGCTCGGCGATGTGGACGTGCTGGGCGGGATTCTCCGACACGCCGGGACCAATGATGGTGAAGTTCTCCTTGGCCTCCGAACCTGGAGTGCGGGTGTCAACAAAGGCATTGTAGCAGGGCTTCAGGTCAGCATAGCGGACGACGCGTGCGTCCAGCCTGCCACCGCCGGCTCTCTTCTGGTCTTCAAGCACGCCGAAACCTCGTTCCCACTTCCCTTGCCTTTTCTTGCATTCGCAGTCAGTACAGGCAACCGGAGATGCAAATGTCTCACGCCGAAACGCTCTTCGAGCCTGCCGCGCGCCGTATATGGGCCGCCGATCACCTCTTGCGGGCATGCAATCCTGTGGAGGAGCAGATCGGCTTGGCGGCAGCGGAGCAGGCTCTGATCGCACCCCTGGCGGCCGCCTTCCCCGCGATGACGATCCGGACAGCAATCGCAATGCAGGGCGCCTTCCAAGGTGCGGAGTGGATCGCGCGGAGCGGGCACCTGCACGGACGCTTTGTCGCGCCGCTGTTTAGCATTCCTGCCACCGGGCGGATTGCCCACCTGCGCTTCGGCAGCTTCGAACGGATAGAAGCTGGGCGGATTGTTGAGACCCTGCTGATCCTTGACCTGCCTTCGCTGATGATCCAGGCGGGGGTCTGGCCCCTCGGACGCGCCATGGGCCCCGCGCTTATGGCCCCGCCTCCATTGGGTGGAGATGTCGCGTTTCCAGCCTCATCACCGCAGGAGAGCGCCCAAAGCCTTGCGCTCGTCGAAGCCATGATTGGGGGCCTGAAGCAGTACGATGGCTCACTGAAGAGCATGGGCATGCGTGACTACTGGACGGACGACTTCTGGTGGTTCGGTCCTGAGCCCATAGGCAGCTTCCAGGGTCACCATGACTACGAACGCGGCCACCAACGACCGTTCCTGGCCGCCTTTCCTGATCGGGTCGGGGGCAATCACCGGGCGCGTTTCGGCCACGGCGCCTTCGTCGCCTCCACGGGATGGCCCAGCATCTATGCAACCCACGCAGGCGGCGATTGGCTGGGCCTGGCGCCGACGGGGCGCAAGATCACCATGCGGGTGATGGATTTTTGGCGACGCGAGGGTGATCGCCTGGCTGAGAACTGGGTGATGATCGACATCCCCGACCTGCTGCAGCAGATGGGAGTCGACCTGTTCGCCCGGATGGCTGCCCTGAACGACAGGAGCTGAAATGGCGGAATGGTTGAAGCGCGGAGCAACCGCGGAGAGCAAGGCTTCCAACGATCGGGCGGTGCGAGACACCGTCGAGACCCTGTTGGCCGACATCGAGGCCCGCGGCGACGCTGCGGTGCGCGAGCTCTCGAACCGATTCGACGGTTGGGACCGTGAAAGCTATCGGCTCACAGCCTCCGAGATCCAAGACTGCATCGACCAGCTTTCGCCTCAGGACCTGAAGGACATCGAGTTCGCCCAGACCCAAGTGCGGAACTTCGCTCAGATCCAGCGGGACTCGATGCTCGAGGTCCAGGTAGAAACCCTGCCGGGCGTGATCCTGGGCCACCGGCACGTGCCGATCCAGAACGCCGGTTGCTACGTCCCCGGCGGAAAGTACCCGCTGTTGGCATCAGCGCACATGAGTGTGATCACAGCCAAGGTCGCCGGCGTGCCTCGGGTTGCAACTTGCGCGCCGCCTTTTGAGGGCCGCCCCGCCCCGGCGATCGTGGCGGCGCAAGCCATGGCTGGGGCGGACGAGATCTATTGCCTGGGGGGTATTCAGGCGGTGGCGGCCATGGCGATCGGTACGCAGAGTATCGCGGCGGTCGATATCTTGGTCGGTCCGGGCAACGCCTTTGTCGCCGAGGCTAAGCGGCAGCTCTTCGGCCGCGTGGGCATCGACCTGTTCGCGGGCCCCACCGAAACGCTGATCATCTGTGACGAGGTCGGCTGCGATGGCGAACTGGCGGCCACCGACCTTCTGGGTCAAGCCGAACATGGGCCGGATTCACCCGCCATTCTGCTCACCACAAGCCGGGCGCTGGCCGAGGAGACGATGCGCGAGGTCGAGCGCCTGCTAACGATCCTGCCCACCGCCGCCATAGCCCGCCGCGCCTGGGACTCCTTCGGAGAGGTGATCGTTGCCGAAGATGACGCCGAGATGGTGCGGATCGCTGACGAGATCGCATCGGAGCATGTTCAGGTTATGACCAGAGACCCGGATTACTTCCTGGACAATATGACGAACTATGGCGCGCTATTCCTCGGGGCCCGTACGAACGTAAGTTATGGTGACAAGGTAATCGGCACCAACCACACCCTGCCTACCCGGAAGGCTGCACGCTATACTGGTGGGCTCTGGGTTGGAAAATTCCTGAAGACCTGTACCTACCAGCGGGTTCTTACTGACGAGGCTTCGACACTGGTAGGCGAATACTGTAGCCGGCTTTGTGCGCTCGAAGGGTTTGCGGGACATGGCGAGCAGGCCAACATCCGCGTGCGCCGGTTCGGCGGGCGGGACGTGCCCTACGCGGGCAAAGTCGAGGCGGATTGAACACCGACGCTCCTCCCCCTCCGACCACGCCCTCGTTTCGACTCGATGGGCGTTCTGCGCTGGTCACGGGCGCCGGTCGCGGGATCGGTCTCGCCGCCGCCGCCGCGCTGGTCCAGGCCGGCGCCCAGGTTACGCTGGTGGCGCGCACCGCCGCGGAGATCGGGGCGGCGGCCGAACGCCTGGGGCCACTCGCGAGCGCCTGCACCCTGGATGTGGCGGACCTGTCCTCGGTCGCCGCCTTTTTCGCCGATCGTCCCGCCTTCGATGTCCTGGTCAACAACGCAGGCCTAAACCGGCCCAAGCCAATCTGGGACGTTACGGAGGAGGACTATGATGCGGTCCTCGGCTTGAACCTGAAGGCGGCCTATTTCGTGGCTCAGGCCTCTGCCAGACGGATGATCGCGCAAGGGGTCAAGGGCGCCCTGATCCATATGGGCTCACAGATGGGCCATGTGGGCGGGGCGAACCGCTCGCTCTATTGCGCCTCGAAATGGGCGTTGGAGGGTATGAACAAGGCCATCGCCCTCGACCTTGCGCCGCACGGTATTCGGTCAAACACCATCGCGCCTACCTTCATCGAAACGCCGATGACTCGACCGTTCTTCGAGGATCCTGAATTCAAGGCCTCGGTTTTGGCCAAGATCAAGCTGAGTCGGCTTGGCAAGGTCGAGGACTTGATGGGGGCGATCGTTTTCCTGGCCTCCGACGCCGCCGCGCTCATGACCGGCACGAGCCTGGTCATCGACGGCGGTTGGACCGCGGATTGAGAAGCGAGAAAGTGTTGCGTCGGAACACGCAGGGTAGTGCTGACATCTCCGGAGACCACAAATGACGCTCTCACTCCTCGACGGGACGATCATCCTCACCTTCATCGTCACCAACCTCGTCATTGGCTTCGTGCTAGGGCGAAATGTGAAGACCGCCAAGGAGTTCAACATCGGCAGCGGGCGGACCCCGTGGTGGGCCATTGGGGTGTCGGTGATCGCTACCTACATCAGCGCCCTGTCTTTTCTTGGGGCGCCCGCCTGGGCCTACAGCGACGGGTTGGCGGCCCTGGCAATACACCTGAACTATCCGATCGTCATCCTGGCGGTGACCACCTACTTCCTGCCATTCTTCTATAACAGCGGCGTTGCCTCTATTTACGAGTATCAGGAGCGTCGCTTCGGAACGACCTCGCGCGCCATCATGTCGAGCATTTTCCTGGTGACCCAAGGACTATCGACTGGCGCAATCCTCTACGCCACCGCCCTGGTGCTGCAGTTCATCACTGGCGTCCCCATCACCTGGGCCGTTGTCGCCATCACTGTACTGGCCCTGATCTATACCACCATGGGGGGCATGCTGGCAGTGATCTGGACCGACGTGTTCCAGGCCGTGATCTTGTTCGGCGGGGCTATTGTCATCATGGTCGCGATGATTCTCCTGATGCCTGAACCCATCGGCGACGTTCTGGGCAGTCTGAAGGCCGCTGGGCGGCTCACCGCCATCGACCCGACATTGGACCCCACCATTCCCACCACAATTTGGTCCGGCCTGATCGGCATGACCCTGTTCCACGTCACAGTCTATGGGGCCAACCAGATGATGGTGCAGCGGACCCTTGGGGCCAAGTCGATCGGCGACGCCAAGAAATCCTATCTGCTGATGGGATATGCCGCCTTTCCGATCTATTTCCTGTTCTTCTTCATCGGCGTGCTGGCCTGGGGCTATTTCGGGGGACGCCCGTTCCAGAACACCAATGAGATCATCCTGCAGTTCGCGAGGGATTCTGGCATCCCCGGCCTGCTTGGTATCCTCGCAGCGGCGGTATTGGCCGCGTCAATGTCGACACTCAGCTCAGCCTTCAACAGCATGGCGACGGCCAGTGTCGTCGATTTCTACCAGCGCTACTTCCGTACCCATGCCTCGGACGCGCACTATCTGGCCGTCACGCGCTGGATGACGCTCTTCTGGGGGGCGATCGTTATCGTCCCCGCCATCCTGTATGCGAACTCCAGCGGGTCGATTCTGGAGTTGCTAAGCAAGATCGGCAGCTATTTCGTGGGGGCGAAACTAGGCATGTACGGCTTGGGCTTCTTCTCGAAGCACACGACTGAGCGCGGTCTTTTGGTCGGGGTCTTCGCGGGTTTCGCCGTGATCTGGGCGGTGGCCACCCGCACCGATATCGCCTGGCCCTGGTACTGCTTGATCGGCGGAGGGGCAACCATGATCGTAGGATGGGTCGCCAGCCGCCTGCTTACCGGGCGGCAGGCGGACTGGTCGCCTTACTCGATCCCCGGTCAACGCGCCCGGTTCGAGGCCAGCGGCGCACCCACCTCGGTCGAGGGATGGAGCACCCTGCCGGGCACGATCGATCGTCAAAGCCTGTGGCTGATCGCCTATCTGGTCGTAACGATCGGTGGCTTGGTTTTGTTCGAAGCCTTGGTGTGACTTCCTCGATAGGGACCGTCCGGTGAACTCTGCCGGGTGCGCTGTCGCGCCAGTTCAAGCCCCTCACGTCGGCCCAACCCAGATTGTGCTGGAGGTGTAATCCGCGCCGTTGTCGCTGACGATCATGTCGGGACGTCCGCGGTAAGCGATGATCGCGTCGAGCTCGCGCGCCACACTGCGCCCCGACAGCGCGGTGTCCGCCACCAGGGCCAGGCACTCGCGCGTACAATAGTCGATCACGGTCAGTGCGCGGCTGCGCCGCATTCCGGCACATCGTCTTGCGACTGCAACACACAGCCCCTATGTCGCGAAATCGCACGCCGGGCTATCCCGCCGGGAGTGCATGCCACTCCGCGCCAAGGACTCATCATGAAATCTGCCCAGCCGCACTCTCGCCGCCAATCCTTGAAGGCCGCCCTGGTCGCTATTGCCGCCGCCGGCCTGACGGCCTCAGCATTGCCGGCGCTCGCCGCGCCGCGCGCCAACATCGTCGGCACCGCCGCCGGTTCTGCCGATCACACGACGTTGGTTGCCGCCGTCAAGGCCGCTGAACTCGTCGACACGCTGTCGGGCAAGGGCCCGTTCACGGTCTTCGCGCCCACCAACGCTGCCTTCGCCAAGTTGCCGGTCGGCACCGTCGACAGTCTGTTGAAGCCTGAGAACAAGACCCAGCTCCAGTCGGTGCTGACCTATCATGTCGTCCCCGGCAAGCTGATGGCCAAGGACGTCCTCGCCGCGATCACGGCCGGCGGCGGCAAGGCTGTCGTCACGACCGTCCAGGGCGGCAAGCTGACCGCGTCGGTGATGGGCAACAAGGTCATGCTGACCGACGCCAAGGGCCGCACGTCTCACGTGACGGCTGCCGATCTCGATGCGACGAACGGCGTCATTCACGTCGTTGACACCGTTCTCCTGCCGTAAATCCGGCACGATCGCCAAACGACTGGGGGCGGGCTGGCAACGGCTCGCCCCTTTTGGTTTGACGGCCTTTGTCGGTCCGGCTTGATCCAGGCCTGTGGGCAGCCCGGAGCTGGCGTTCGGGGATGGCCGGGAAGATGACGTAGGCCCTGAAGTCATGGGGGCCACTTGTCGCCGTTTTCACGCCGATGCCACTTGCGCCGGTGAGGGCGTCGGCGGCCACTACCACAAAGCAGATCGAGAGGTCCCCGTTGGGCAGGAAGGACAGACACATCAGGCTGACAGCCTTCAATGATCCGCCAGAGCTCGTTCCTTTCGACAGAACGTCTGATGAGGCAAAACAGGCCCTAAATCCAATATGTTAGATCATGCTTCGATCCGATACCCGGTTCCCACTCATCGGAACATGATCTAAGCCTAGAGGGGCAGCGGGGGGTGATCATGTCCAAGAACTCGGCCAGCGAGATCGAGGCGGACGGCGGGCCGGGCGAGGCCGGGGGGCTTGGCGCGTTCGGGCGCAGGCTAGGGCTCGTGCTGGGCCCGGCGATTGCGGCCGGACTTCAATTGATCGGCGCGCCGGAGGGTCTGTCTGTCCAGGCCTGGTGGGTCGTCTCGATCATGGCCCTGATGCTGGTCTGGTGGGTGACGGAGGCGGTCCCGATCGCCGCCACGGCCCTGATCCCTCTCATCGCCTTGCCGTTGACCAGGGCGGCGAACACCGCCGATGCTGCAAAGCCCTATGCCGACCCGATCCTCTTTCTGTTCATCGGGGGCTTTATGCTGGCGGCCGCCATCGAGCGCTGGGGCCTGCACGCCAGGATCGCCCTGACGGTGGCCGGCGCCGTGGGCGCCCGTCCCGCGGCCCTGGTTGCGGGCTTCATCCTGGCGGCGGGGTTGCTGTCCCTGTGGATTTCCAACACGGCCACGGCCCTGATGCTGACACCCATAGCCGTCGCCGTCGCCGGCGCCATGGCCGACAACGGCCACAAGGATCCCCGCCTGGGCGCTGCGCTTGTGCTGGGCGTGGCCTATGCGGCGTCCATCGGCGGCATGGGCACGCCCGTGGGGTCTCCGACGAACGTGATCGCCATGGCGTTCCTGAATGACCGCGGGGTGGACCTCTCCTTCGTCCAGTGGATGATGCTCGGCGTTCCGGTGGTCGCAATCCTGCTTCCGGTCCTGTGGTTCATCGTCAGCCGGGGCCTCGTGGCCGCGACGCCCGATGATGTGTCCCGGGGGCGTGGCGTCCTGCGGCGCGCCCGCGAAGCCCTCGGCCCGGCCAGCCCCGCGGAACGTCGGGTTCTGGCCGTCTTCGTCGTCGTCGCCTGCGCCTGGATTTTGCGCGAGCTTGTGCTGGTGAAGATTCCCGGCCTGGAACGGCTGAGCGATATGGGGATCGCCATCGCCGGCGCGCTCGCCCTCTTCCTCCTGCCCTCCGGTGATCCCAAACGCCCCCGACTTCTGGACTGGTCCAGCGCCGAGCGCATTCCCTGGGGCATTGTCATCCTGTTCGGCGGCGGGCTGTCGATTGCAGCCGCCATGGACAGCACCGGCCTATCCGAGTGGCTGGGCCTGGCGATGCAGGGCCTGCAGGGCTATGAACCCCTGATCATTCTGGTCGTGCTGTTGCTCATCACCCTGATCGCGACAGAGATGATGTCGAACGTGGCGACCCTGACGGCCATGCTGCCGATTGTCGCCGCCCTGGCCGCCGCACTGGGGATCAATCCGTTGCTGCTGGTCTTCCCCGTGACCCTGACGGCCAGTCTGGGCTTCATGCTGCCGATCGCCACGGCTCCCAACGCCATTGCCTTCGCCACCGGCCTGCCGTCGCTTCGAACCATGTTGTGGACAGGGTTCTTCCTCAATCTGGCGGGCATAGCGGCGATTATGGCGGTGAACGCACTGCTGGCGGAAACGATCCTGGGGTGACCCAGGTACGGAGACGGCGCCCGCGCCTCGGTTATGGCGCGGACGTCACCTTCTCCCTCACCCTCGCCCTTTTGGGCCCAGGTCAACGCCGGTGAGGGCCTCGGCCGCAGCGCCCGGGTCGGTCTCGCTGATATCGAGAAGGTCGAGCTTGCGGCGGATCTCGGCGTGGCGCTCGGCGGTCAGCTTGTAGCCGAGGAAGCAGGCGCCGGCGGCCATCACGAAGATGATCGGGCCGACGATGTAGGCCAGCTCCAGGCCGCGGATCGCTTCAGGCGTGTTGGTGACCCCGGCGCCGACCCGGTATCCCACCAGCGCCAGGACGTTGAAGGTCAGGAAGATCGCGCCGGCTGCGGCCAACTTCGCCGTGGCGGTCAGGCCGGCATAGATCAGGCCCATCCACTCCCGGCCGCTGTCGAGCCGCAGTTCGTCGGCGATGTCGGCAGCGATCGCCCGCATCATGACCGTGAAGCCCGCCGCCATGGCGCCGACCACGAACATCAGCACGGAGAAGATCGGGAAGTCCCCCTTGGGCAGGAAGGGCAGACACATCAGGCCGACGGAATAGACGGTGGTCGTCACCAGGAAGGCGATGTGCTTGCTAATCTTGTTCGCGAGCCAGGCCGCCAGGGGTGCGCCGGCAAACCCGGCCGCGACATAGATCAGCAGCAGCAGGTTGGCGGCGGCGGTGTCAAATCCCCGGCTGTCCTTGAAGTAGAATAGGTAGAGCGCGGCCATCCAGCCCGGCCCGAGGGTGACCATGAGGTCGGCGGCCAGCAGCCGGATCACGTTCCCCCGGGTGAGCAGCTGGGCGTAGTCCTTGAGCGTGAACTGGGCGGGCCGATCCTGGGCGATGCGTTCCTGCGAGCTGAAGACCACGAGCATGCAGGTGAGCGCCGTGCTGGCGATGATGAACCAGATCATGGCCTGGACGCCCTGGGCATCCGTGAAGCCCTGCTGGCTCATGACGATGGGGATCAGCAGCACGGCTATGGCGCCGATGACGCCCAGCCCCGTGATGGCCCCGAAGATCCGGGAGCGTTCCGTGTAGGTGGGGGCCAGCCGTCCGGCCCAGGCGAGATGGGACAGAAGGACGCCGGAATACCCGAGGTACATCACCAACAGCCACAGACCCAGATAGAGGGGCCCATCCCCGGAGCCGGTCATCAGCAGCATGTAGAAGCCCAGCATCAGCACCGGAGCGCCGAGCGCCATCCAGACCCGGTAGCGACCGAAGCGGGTCTTGGTCCGGTCCATCGCCAGGCCCATGGCGGTGTCGATCGGAATGTCGATGAACCGGACCAGAGCGAACACCGTGCCGACCAGGGCCAGCGACAGACCGAGTTCAGCGGCGAAATAGCGCGGCAGGTGAACGGTGGCGGCAACGCCAAGCGCCCCGATGGGGACAGCCGCGCTGGCGAAGACCAGGGCTCGTAACAAGGAAATCTGGCCGCCCATAGGGCCGGACTGGGATTGCGACACCGGAACTGGACTCCCCTCAAGGTCGCGTCTTCTGACCAGACGCTTCATAGCGGGAGTTAGGCGCGAGCCGGGCCGCCGCCGCAAGGAGATTTCGATGGCGAGGTTGCGATGGCGGGTGGCTCAGCCGCCCTGCCCCTTGCGGGAGGGCCGCATCTGAAGACATCCTGCCGCCGGACCGACATCTTCAGCCTGGGGGCATGAGGTATCGGCGCCAGATCGACAAGGCGTGTCCAGGCTCAGGCAAGGACGCCCCACAGCATCTTTAGGAATCCGGCATGACCGACCTTGCGAAGGGCCGCTACCGTATCCTGGGCGGGCCGGGCTCGCCCTACTCGCTGAAGCTGCGCGCCGCGCTTCGCTGTCGTCGCCTCCCCCACGATTGGATCGTGCCGCCCGGCTATCTGGGAGAGGGCGGAGAACTGAAGGCCGCCGGCAAGGGCATGATCCCGGTAATGCAGTTGCCCGACGGGCGATACTGGGCCGACTCCTCGCCCATGATCCTGGCCCTTGAAGAGAGGCATCCGCGAGAGCGCAGCCTGCTGCCCGACGATCCCGGTGATCGATTCCTGGCCCTGCTGGTGGAGGACTTCGCGGACGAGTGGCTGGTGCAGCCCTTGTTCGACTTCCGCTGGGACGCCGAAGCGGACCAGGACTTCTGCGCCCGCCGCCAGATGGCCGGGTGGCTGGGGGCTATGCCGAAGGCGCAGTTCGATGAGATCATCGAGCGCTTCAGGGCCCGCCAGACCGGTGTGCTTGCCCGGCTGGGCGATCGCGAGGTGAACCGGCCCCTGCTGCGGTCGACCTATGGCGAGGTGCTGGCCGCGATCGAGGCGCAGCTGGAGGTCAGCCGGTTCCTGTTTGGCGGACGCCCCTCCATTGGCGACATTGGCCTGTTCGGCCAGTTGTCCCAGTGCGCCATTGATCCCAGCGCGTCGGCGATCATGCGACGTGACGCCGTGCGGACCTTCCAGTGGGTGCAGGATCTGGACGACGCCTCCGGGATCGAGGGCGAATGGCGCGATCCCGCTGGCCTCATGGGTCCAGGTCTGGAGGGCTTGCTGGTCCTGATCGGCGAGGTGTTCCTGCCCTACATGGCCGCCAACGCCGCCGCCGTGCGGAGCGACGCGCCCAAGGTCTCGATGACGCTGCGAGGCATGCCCTTCATTGCGCGCACGGCACCCTATCGGTCGAACTGCCTGGGATGGCTGAAACTGGCCCTCTGCGACGCCTTGGCGGCGGGAGCGGGCGACCTGGAGTCCACGCTGCGGCGCCATGGATGCTGGGATGCGCTTCAACTCGAGCCCGGAGAGCGGGAGACGATCCCGCCGTTGTCGCCGGAGTTTACGGGCCGGCGCTCCGCTCTCTTCTGAACTGAGGCTTTCTGCCGTCGGCGTCCGGGTCGAACCCCCGCTCTCCTCCACCATGCGTTGGCTTCACGATGCCGCCTGTCCTATCTCTCCGGAGCGGCGCCTGAAGCGCCCGGCCTTGCAGTGAGGATGTCGATGAGCTGGTTCTACCTGGTATTGGCGGGGGTCTTGGAGATTGGCTGGCCCGTCGGGCTGAAATGGGCGCAGTCGCCCTCGACCCGCTGGCAGGGGATCGCCGTGGCCGTCCTCTTCATGGCGGCGAGCGGCTTCTTCCTGTGGCTGGCCCAGCGCCAGATCTCCATGGGCACCGCCTATGCGGTCTGGACCGGCATCGGAGCTTCAGGGACCTTCCTGGTGGGCGTGATGTTCTTCGGCGATCCTTCCTCGCTGATGCGCTACTTGGGCGTGCTCCTCATCGTCGCCGGGGTCGTGACCCTGAAACTGGCGCACTGACGCCGGAGGGGCCGGCTTGGGGGTCAGGCAACCCCTGGGGCGAGCAGGTAGCCGGAGAGCGCGGGTAAGCCTAACAGGGTGCGCCCATCCGCCAAACGCCAGATGGACCCCGCTCCAGCTTCAGGCTCCACCCCCGGAGCCCTCTCCCTCATCTGTCCGTCTTGCGATGTAGAAGCCGTAGCCGAAGTAGTCGCCGAGCGCCTCGTAGAGACGGATTTCCCGGATCTCGGCCTCGACGATTTCGCGCGCTGCCGCCGAGGACGAGTTCGCCTCGAGGAAGGCTGCGAACCTTCTTTCCATGGGCCTGTAGAAGTTCTCGAGCCAGCAGGACTCCGGCAGCACGAAGTAGCCCAGCGGGCTGTAGCCCTGCCTCTCCAGCACCGCCATTTTCGCCGCAGCGGTGTCGACCTCGCTGTAGGCGCTCAGCCAGTGCGCCTCCAGGTCTGGTGGCCGCGTCGCTGTCAGCCAAGTCAACTCCGACACGGCGAGTATGCCGCCGGGCTTCAGGAACCTGCGCCAGGCTGCGACCCCGGCCTCAAACCCCATATTGTAGATGGCGCCTTCCGACCAGATGGCGTCGAGCTCACCGTCTGCGAAGGGAAGGCTCGTCATCGGGCAGTCGAGCGTCCGGACCCTGTCGCCGAGCCCCGCTGCGTCCGCCTCAGCCCGGAGCCGATCGAGAAATGCGGGTACGAGGTCAACGGCGGTCACCTGGGCCCCGAGGCTGGCGGCCAGCACCCGTGTGGCGGCGCCAGTTCCACACCCGATGTCCGCGATCCTGAGGTCGGGCGATGGCGACAGGCCGGCGATCTGGATCGCCAACCGGGTCTGCGCCTCACTGCCGGGACCCTGGCGGGCCCCTCCCCCATGCAGTTCAGCCATCAGTCGGAGGTAATCCATTCCTTCATTTCCCCACCGGAGCCTCTCAACTGGCCCTTCGAATGAGCCTGCCCGGTTCCTGAGTTCCGGCACAAGGCCCGATATGCGCCTGGGCCTGGAGCGATCGCACATGGAGGGCCGGGTCCGGCTTGCGAAGCGTACCGAACGGTTCAGAATGCGGCCCATCTCGACCGGAAGCTTCGGCAATCCTGGCCTCGCCAGCCCGCCCACTTGAAGGAGCGGATCATGTCCAAACCCGTCTGCCTCATCCTCGGCGCCGGCGCGGGCATAGGCGGCAATGTCGCAAAGCGCTTCGCCCGCGAGGGCTACCACGCCTGTCTTGCGCGCCGCAGCGACAAGGCGGGCCTGGACAGGCTGGTGGCCGAGATCAAGGCCGAAGGCGGCTCCGCCAGCGGCTACATGATCAATGCGGTCGACGAGGGCAGCATCGAGCAGCTGGTGACCGGTATCGAAGCCGATGTCGGCCCGATCACTGTCGCGGTGTTCAACCTGGGCGCCCAGATCGGAGACCGGGGCCTGGCGAGCACCTCGCTCAAGGCCTTCGAGATGGGGTGGCGGATGGCCACCCTGAGCCTCTTCCGGCTTGCCCAGGTGCTGTTCCCCTACATGGAGGCGCGCGGTTCAGGGGTGCTGCTCGTGACCTCCGCTACCTCAGCCATGCGCGGCAACGCCGGACAGCATTCCCATGCGGCGGCCATCGGCGGGCGACGCATGCTGTGCCAGTCGCTCAATGCGCAGTTCGCCAGCAAGGGCATTCACGTCGCCCACATCGTTGTCGACGGCGCTGTGGACGCACCGGACACCCTCGGGAAACTGCTGGGTCCTGAGCGCTTCCAGGCGCTTCGGGAGACCAAGGGTCTGGAGCATGACGGCCTGATCCTGCCCGCCGAGGTGGCCAACACCTACTTTCATCTGGCGCACCAGCACCGTTCGGCCTGGACCTTCGAGCTGGACCTGCGCGCCTTTTCCGACCTCGCCTGGTGGAACCACGCCGGCAGCCCCGACCTGAAATAGGACCCCTTCCCATCGATCGGCTTACCGCGGAGGCAGGTGACCTCTGCGAGACGCCCGCCCCCAGGAGAGCGACATGAGCAAGACCCTTGAGCTGATCTTCGATTTCGTGAGTCCTAACGCCTATCTGGTCTGGCGACCCCTGCGCGAGATCGCCGCACGGCAGGGGGCGGACCTCAGGATCACGCCGGTCTTCCTGGGTGGCATGCACAAGCTGACGGGCAATGCCCCACCCTTCATCCGGGACGCCGAAGTGAAGGGCAAGAACGCCTACGCCTCGCTGGAAATGCAGCGCTTCATCAAGAAGCATGGCCTCAACAGATTCAGGATGAACCCGAAGTTCCCCTTCAACCCCGTGACCCTGCTCCGGATGCTGGTCTCTCTCGAAGTTGAAGACCATATCCGCTTCATCGAGGCGCTGAATCCCGCCATCTGGGAGCGGGAGCTGGATGTCGCCGACGCCGGAGCGGTCGCCGCCGTGCTGACCGAAGCCGGCTTCGACGCCGAGGCCCTGTCCGCGAGGACCCAGGACGCAGCGATCAAGCAGGCCCTGATCGACAATACCGAGCGCGCGGTCGAGCGCGGGACCTTCGGCATTCCCACCTTCTACATCGGCGACGAGATGTTCTTCGGGAAGGAACGCCTCGGGCAAATTGAGGAAATGCTCGCAACTCTCTGAGAAAATTAAGTGATATCTCGGTTCCTCTAGAATCCTCCCGGTCCGATTTCCTTCAGCCTGGCCGGAACTGGCCGTGAAGACTGATGGGCAGGGCCAGGTCCGCACGCCAGGTGCAAACCGGCCCGTCGGAGATCCGCCGGGCGTCGAAGACATGGAGCTCGCTGGCCCGGGCGTCGAGGTTGACGCTGACCCCGAGGACCCAGCCATCCATCTCAACGTTTCCATCAGGACGGGGCGTGAAGACGGCCTCCTCCACCAGGTGTCGCGCTCCGAAGTCGAAGCTGTCGGTGCGATCGCGCTTGCCGTCGTGGATGCCGAGAGACTGGAAGAGCGGATTGTCTCCCCTTCCCGTCCCGGCAAAGAGCGTCCGGGTCCGCGGGCGGCCCGCATAGCGCGGGTCGGTCCTGGGGAACTCGGCCACCAGACCGGTCCGCTCCACCCGGCAGGCGCCGTCGGGAGCCAGGGAGATCCGCCGCAGTTCCGGGCGCAGGGCCGGGGACGGTCGACGTCCGACCAGCAGATCAGCGCCCCCCTGAGCGGCGAAACCCGCGTCGGGAAGGGCGCAGAGGTCGAAGCGCACGGTCCCGTCCGGCTCCTCCCCGGCGTCGCCCATGTGGAAGACAAAGAAGGGATCGGCCTCAAAGACCCGCCGGCGGCTGAGGTCGGCCTTGTCGAGCACCAGGATCCGGGTCCCGAGCTCGGGCTTCCAGGCGAAGCCGGAGTTCAGGGGCGCCGACTGCCGGACCTGCACCCAGGGTTGCAGCACGATCACCAGATGGCGCTCGGTCGCGGTGAAGTCGTGGACATAACTGGCCAGGGGCAGGTCCACCACCTCGGCCGTCTCCAGGGCTCCGAAGGCAGACAGGCGCCAGACAATCGCCCGGGATCCGGCCAGACCGAGGTTCCAGACCGTCCCGTCCGGTTCGTAGCGCGGATGGGCGAGGTAGGGCATACCAGCGAGGTCGGGCCGGAGGGTCTTCAGTCCGCGCGTCTCGAGGGTCTCGGGGTCGATCGCGAAGGGTGAGCCGGACTCCCACAGCGCCCAGAGCTCATCGCCGGCGAACTGCACCGAGATGTTCGCGCAGTTCACATCGTCGGCCGAAGCGATAGCCACGCCCGGCGCGTGCGGCGTGCCGAAGCCTCCGGTGACCACCGCATTCGCCGCCGTATCGGTGCGCCGCCGGGGGGTGTCGACGAACCGGGCGGCGAGGCTGGCGCGACCGTCACGGATCCGGAACCGCCGGACGAGGCCGTCTCCGTCAAACCAGTGCGCGGCCGACCCGCCAGGGCGCCGAAAGCGCGCGGGACCGTTGCGGAACAGGCTGCCGGAGAGACCCTCTGGCGGGCGCCCCTGGATGAGAGTCAGGTCCCGTGGGGCGACGTCGGCCTCAATGTCGGCGAAGCCCAGGGTCCAGTCGCCCTGCGCGGCGGCGGCGAACAAGCTGTCGGGATTGAGGACCAGGGTGGTTGTGGCGCCGGCGGCGGTCAGGAAGGATCGACGGTTCATGGGGGGGCTCCGGTCTGGATGGGATCAGTCGATCCTGATGGCGTGGGCGTTGTCGCCGGCCACCAGGTCGATGACGGCGTCGGCCCAGGCCGGGGGGGCCATCCTGGACGGGGCGTTGTTGGAGGTGGCGTAGGGCTCTATCGGCATGCCGAAGGGGTTGGTGTTCATCCGGCCATCGCCGTTGACGTCGTGATAGGCCTTGATGGCGTAGCGGCCGGGCTTGAGGCCCGTGATCGTCTCGGTCGCCGTCGGGCCATTGACCGGGATGCGGACGCCCTGGACCGGCCTGTCCCCATCGAAGGCTTCCCGGCTGTCGAAGACGCCCGCCATGATGGCGCCGCCGGGCTTGCTGACGCCTGTGAAGCTGATCGTCAGGCGGGCGGTCTCTGGCGTCGGCGCGGCGTAAGCGGGGCCGGTCGAGAGAAGGACCGCCGGCAGGGTCAGGGCGGACAGGAGAAGAACCAGGGGGCTCTGTTTGGGTTCGGACATGACGATCTCCGGGAATTCGATGAGCGGGAATGTCCGCCCATTCCCGGCGCCTCTGTTCGGGGGCAACCGTCCTTTCGTGGATGAGGGCGCGGACTACGTGAGCGACCGGAGGGCGTCACTGGCGCTTCGTGAAATGCAGGGCCGTCGTCGAGGCGTGGGGAAGCGAGAACCTTTCCGGACGCCGTCCACCCTGCCATGGTGCCGGCGCCGCACGCCTGACATCCCGGAGCCCCGGGACGGCGGCCCCCGTTCGCGGCCGGAGCCCCGCGGGGCCGGGTGTAGACCCCTTGAATGGAGCCTGCATTGTCGACCGACCTGACCCAAGCCACCCCCGCCAGCCCCGACCCCGCAACGCCCGGACAGCCGCTCACTCCCGGCCAGGTGCGTTACGCCCTGTGGCTCCTTCTCATCATCTACACGCTGAACTTTCTCGATCGCCAGATCGTCAACATTCTCGCTGGCCCCATCAAGGCGGAGTTCAACCTCTCCAACACCCAGATGGGCCTGCTGACCGGCCCCGCCTTCGCCTTTGTCTACACAGTCCTCGGCATCCCGATCGCGCGGTATGCCGACCGCTTCTCCTCTAACCGCGTCGGTATCACCGCCGCAGCACTTGTGGTGTGGTCGATGTTCACCGCCCTGTGCGGCCTCGCCCAGAACTTCCTCCAGCTCCTCCTGGCGCGGGTTGGCGTCGGGATTGGCGAGGCCGGCTGCACACCGCCCGCCCACTCGCTGATCTCGGATACGGCTCCGCCGGAGAAGCGCGCCTCCGCCCTGGCCTTCTATTCCATGGGCGTGCCCATCGGCACCTTCTTCGCCTTCGCCTTCGGCGGCTGGATCGCACAGGCCCTCGACTGGCGCTGGGCCTTCCTGATGGTCGGTCTGCCCGGCGTGCTGCTGGCGGCCATAGCCTGGTTCACCATCAAGGAACCCCGCAAGCTTGGCCTGATCGCGCCGCCGAAGGCGGATGCGCCGACCCTGAGTTTCGGTCAGGCCCTGAAGGCGCTCGGATCCATCCGGTCCTATTGGTACGCCAGCTTCGGCGCCGCCGTGCTCGCCTTCATCGGCTACGGTCAGATCGCCTTCCTTGGGATCTTCTATGGCGAGGTTCACACCACCCCCCTGGCCCAGATCGGACTGGCCCTCGCGATCGTCATCGGTCTCGGCGGGGCCATCGGGACCTATGCGGGGGGCCAGATCGCGGACGCCGCCGCCAAGAAGGATACCCGCGCCTATTTCAGCGTGCCGGCCATCGCCATGATCGCCTCGACCCCGCTCTTCTTCGTCGCCATGCTTCTGCCGAGCGGCCCGCCCGGCCTTTCGGGGGGATTAGGCGACCCGACGTTCTGGTCGCTCGCCCTTCTCTTCATCCCGATTCTCCTGAACTCCCTTTGGTACGGGCCTGTCTACGCTTCCATCCAGGGCGTGGTCGGACCAGAGCTTCGGGCCTCCGCGGTCGCCATCATGCTGTTCATCGTCAACATGTTCGGGCTTGGCTTCGGCCCCACCCTGCTCGGCATGCTCGCCGACGGGCTCAGCAACTGGCGGCTTGGGGACCTCATCGCCCTCGGCAAGGACTTCAACTCGGCCTGTCTTCCGCTGTTTGCCGATAACCGCCTGATGGCAGCCGGCCAGGTGGGACAGGGCCTCGCCGCCGCCAATCCGGAGCTGGCGGCAGCCTGCAGCCTGGCCCGTGACGATGGGCTGCGTTGGGGCCTGATCGTGAGTGGGCTCATCGGTCTCGTGGCTGTCGCGCTCTTCCGGCTCGGCAGGGCCTCGATCCGGGAAGACCTCGCCCGGGCCAACGCCAGGGCCTGAGAGGTTGGGGCCAGCGTCATGAATCTTTCGGCGTTTTATGGCAAACCGTGGACATGAAACAGTCGGCTTTTCCCTCCCGCCGGGGCCTTGTCCTGTCGGCCACGGCGCTCGCCTTCTCCGGCCTGGGCGCCCGCGCCGCCCAGGCGACCGAAAGCGGCGACATTATCGATCAGGTGCAGGGCTACGGGGCCCTGAAGCGCGATCCGGCCGGGGTCCTGGACCTGCCGGAGGGCTTCTCCTACCGGGTCGTGTCGTCCGCGGGCGAGATCATGGACGATGGGTTCATCACGCCCGATAAGTTCGACGGCATGGGATGCCTGTCCCTCCCAGACGGGCGTTTGGCCCTGGTGCGGAATCACGAGCTAAATCCCGACGAGATCCAGCTGGGCCCAACGGGAGGTCGACTGGAGCTTGAGGCCCGGCTCGCCAGCCTGCCCGCCTATGATCGCCGCCCTGATGGACGGGTCCTGCCCGGCGGGGTGACAACCCTGGTGGTCGATCCCGCCGACGGCCGGCGTGTGCGCGAGTCCCTGACCCTCGCCGGGACCGCGGTAAACTGCGCCGGCGGCGCCACGCCCTGGGGCTCATGGCTGACCTGTGAGGAGACCATCGTCTCGGCGCCCAAGACAGGCGCCAGCCACGGCTGGATCTTTGAGGTCCCGGCCAGCGCCACCGGGCCGGTTGCTCCAGTTCCCCTGACCGCCATGGGCCGCTACAGGCATGAGGCGGCGGCGGTCGATCCGGAAACCGGGACGGTCTACCTGACGGAGGACAGGGAGGACGGGCTCTTGTACCGCTTCCTTCCCCGGTCGCCCGGTCGCCTTGCGGAAGGCGGAAGACTGCAGGCGCTGGCGTTTGAATCCGGCGGGAGCGACAGCCGGAACTGGCGTCAGGCTGACATGGCGGTCGGCGAGGTCCGAGCCGTGCGTTGGATCGACCTCGATGAGGTCGAGAGCCCCAAGGATGACCTTCGCCTGCGGGGCCATGCTGCGGGAGGCGTCCTGTTCGCCCGGGGTGAGGGCATTCATCTGGCGACGAGGCCTGATGGTGGATGCGATGTCTTCTTCACCTGCACCTCGGGAGGAGATCGGCGGCTTGGACAGATCTTCCGCTTGACGTCGCAGCCCAAGGCCGGGCCGGACCAGCTGCGGCTCTTCCTGGAATCCCGGGATCCGCGGGTGATGGACTATGCAGATAACTTGACCATCGCCCCCTGGGGGCACCTCGTGGTCTGCGAGGATCGCGTCGGCATAAAGACCAACCACCTCAGGGTCGTCACCTCGGAGGGCGCGGTCTGCGCCCTCGCCCGCCTTCGGATGAGCACCGAGCTGGCCGGAGCCTGCTTCTCGCCCGATGGTCGCATCCTGTTTGTGAACGCCTATTCCCCCGGCAGGACCTTCGCCATCGAGGGGCCCTGGAGCGCCTTCAGCGAGACTCCGGCTCCGGCGTGATCTCCGGCCATTGGCAGGCCTAAGCCCGACGGTTCAGAGGCGGATCAGCGGCCGGAAGGCGGAGCCAGCGGCAAGGGAGTCTACGGCCTGGTTGATCTCCTCCAGGTCGTATCGGTGGCTCAGCAGGCGCTCGAGGGGAAGCTTTCCGTCGAGGTACATGCGGGCGAAGAGGGGGACGTCGCGGTCCGGGACTGAAGCGCCGCCCCAGGTTCCCTTTAGGCCCTTCCCTGAGATCAGGTCATGCGGATCGACGGAGATCTTCTGACCCGCCGGCGGATGGGAAGCGAAGACGCACTGGCCGCCGAACTTGCGGGTGCTCTCGAAGGCTTGCTCGATGGTCTGCACTCGTCCAGCCGCCTCCACGGCGCAGTCCACTCCCCGTCCCGCCGTGAGGGACCGGATCGCGGTGACCGGATCCTCCCGGTTGGCGTCGATCACATGGGTGGCGCCGCAGTCGAGGGCGGCCTGAAGCTTGGCAGGGGCGACATCGACGGCGATGATCGGGTCACAGCCTGCAGCGGAAAGGGCCATGAGTGCGGTCAGGCCGATGCCACCCAGGCCGAAGACGGCGGCGCTGGCGCCGGGTGCGGGCTTCAGTTCGTTTGTGACGATCCCGGCCCCGGTGGGCGCCGCGCATCCCAACAGCACCCCGATCTCGTCGGGCACGCCGTCCGGCAGGGGCTGGCAGCGGTTCTCGGCGATCAGGGCGTGGGTGTTGAAGGTGGTGACAGCGCCGGCGTTCAGGTCGAGGCCCCGCCAGCGGTAGCGGATGGGATCGGCGTCCAGGCCCTGCCCCTTGATCCAGCCCAGCACCACCCGGTCGCCTGGCGCCACCCGGGTGACCCCCTCCCCTACCGCCAGGACCGTCCCCACGCCCTCATGGCCCAGGAGGTGTGGCAGGTAGGGGTCGAGCCCGCGGCCGCCACGGACCTCCATGACCTGGCTGTGGCAAACGCCTGCGTGGGAAAGGGCGACGAAGACCTGTCCGCGACCTGGCGGCGGCGCCTCGACGTCTTCGAGAATCCGGAGAGGCTCGCCTGTCTGGAAGAGGACTGCAGCCTTCATATCGGCATTCCCACCATGGGTTCAGAATGGACCCTGAAACTCGGCGCCGGGGACATCATGAGGATGGCTGCGCCGCGACAGCGAGGCGGACTCCAGCTGGAGCCCCAGCAGGTCACCAATGGCCGTGGCGATGTGCTCGGCGCGAACATGATAGCCCTGTGTCAGGGCGGGGCTGGTGGACTCTGGTGCATCAGGCATGGCCAAGCGACGCGGCGGCGCGCGAAGATGTCCCCAGCAGCGGGTGGTGAGGCGGGCGATGATCTCCCCTGCAACGCCACCGGTCTCATGGCCTGGATCCAGGACCAGGAGCCGGCCAGTCCTCTGAACGGAGGTCTCGATGGCGTCCCAGTCCAGGGGGCGAATCGAGCGGAGGTCGATCAGGTCGCAGGCGACTCCTTGCGCAGCGACGTGATCGACCGCCTGCAGGGCCTCGAGGCTCAGGATCGAACTAGCGACGACAGTCACGTCCCCGCCCTGCCGTAGTTGATGGGCCCTGCCGATGGGAACCCGGTGGTCACCCGCCGGGGTCTCGCCTCGGGCGCCGTGCAGCCACCGGTGCTCCAGGAAAATGACCGGATCCTCCCCGAAAATGGCGGAGAGCAGCAGGCCCTTGGCATCCGCAGGTGTGGCGGGGCTCACAACGCACAGGCCGGGTATGTGGGCGAACACGGCCTGCAGGTTCTGGGAATGTGTGGGTCCCTGTCCCCAGCCCCTTCCCAGGATCATCCGGATCGTCAGCGGAACCCCACGACGCCCGCCAAACATGAAACGCCACTTGGCTGCGTTGTTGATGATCTGGTCCAGGGAAAGAAGAGCGAAGTCGAGCCTCTGGTGGGTCAGAACGGGCCGCAGCCCCCCCAGCGCGGCTCCGATCCCGACCCCGGTCATAGCGTTCTCTGCCGTCGGCATGTCGAACACCCGGTCCTGGCCGAAACGCTGCTGCAGTCCCAGGGTCGTACCGAACACCCCCTTGGGATCGGGCGCGCCCAGGCCATAGACGATCACCGACGGGTCCTGCTCCAGGGCCACCGCCAGGGCGTCGCGTACCGCTTCGGCGTAGGTCATCAGGGGAATGGGGCCATCTCCCGGGAGTAGATGTCTGCAGAGGCCAGAGAGGACTCCGGGAACGGTGAAGCCTCAGCGAAGGTGAAAGCGGCGTCGATCTCCGCCTGGATTTCGTCATGCACGGCCGCCAGCCAGACCGTGTCGATCACGCCATCCGACAGGAGGCTCTGCCTCAGCCTTGGGATGGGGTCCCTCGCCTTCCAAGCCAGAAACTCCGACTCGGTGCGATAGCCGAGTTCATTATCGAACATGGGTCCACAATGTTCGCGCCATCGGTAAGTGGCCAGTTCCACGAACTGGGGACCTGCGCCGGATCGCACCCGGTCTGCGGCGGTCCTGAGGAGGCTATAGGCGGCCTGGGGGTCATTGCCGTCCCCAGAGGACGACCCCAGGCCCAAGGCGGCGGCTACGCCAGCCAGGGCGCGGCCAGCGGGTTGGCGAACCTCCAGAGGGGAGTAGACCGAGTAGAGGTTGTTCTCGCAGACGAAGAGAACGGGCAGCTTGCGCACGGCGGCGAAGCCGGCGGACTCGTAGAAGACCCCCGTCTCCAGGACGGCGTCGCCAATGAAGATGCAGACCAGGCCAGGCTTGCGGGCGATGGCGAGCGACAAGGCGAGTCCGACGCCGACCGGGACCGTACCTCCGACGATGGCGGTTGAACCCATGAACCCCACCGCTTCATCGACAAGGTGCATGGAGCCGCCGTTGCCCCGGGAGCAGCCCGTAGCCTTGCCGTAGATCTCGGCGATCATGGCCGGCAGGTCCCCGCCCTTGGCGAGGTAGTGGGCGTGCGCCCGGTGTCCGCTAACCGCCAGGTCCTGGCCGTCCAGGACCGCGCCCGCCGCCGCCGCAGGTCCCTCCTGGCCGATAGACAGGTGGGTGGGGCAGCGCATCTTCTGCTCGGCGTAGCGGTCGGCGATCGCCTCCTCCACCGCCCGAATGCGGATCATGTCGCGCAGGATGCGGCGGGAGACGCCGGGATCTAGGGGATGAACCAATAGTAGTCCCCCGTATAGCCGGACCGGGCGAAGAAGGCCTTCCAGTCCTCGGCCTGTTTGATCGTCAGGGCGGTGAGGTTCCACGCCTCCATGCGACGCCGTTGTTCATCATCGAAATAGGCGTCGACGGTCACAAAGGCGCCCCTGCGGGCGACCCGCTCAATCTCGGAGAGCGCCCGGGCGCAGTCCGCCTCGGCGAGGTTGTGGATGGTGTTGACCGAGATCACCACGTCGAAGGCCTTGTCCGGGAAGGGCAGCCTGTCCGCGCTGGCGACCTGGACGTGGTCGCGCATGTCCTCGATGGCGTTCTCGATGGCGTAGGCCGAGATGTCGACGCCCTTGACCTGGATGCCCGGGATCAACGCGGCCATGTCGTGCATCATGAACCCCTTGGCGCAGCCTACGTCGAGCACGCTGTCGCCCGCCTTCAGGCCGAAGTGGGACTGAAAGGTCGGGATAACCGGGGTCCAGAAGCGGGGGTTGTAGGAAAAACCGCCATAGCCGTGGGCTCTGTCGCCGTCGAAGAAGTCCTTGCCGAACTGGCGGGCGAGTGCACGGTCCGCTTCAGTCTTGGTCTGGCCGCGCTCATCGACATTGCGCCGGGTGCGCGGATAGTTCGCAAGGAGATCGATTTCCTGGCCCATGTGCTCGCTCACGGCTTGTGGATGTAGGATTGGGGAAGACGCTTCAGATCGTCGAGATTGGCGTCGAGCCAGGCCAGGGTCTCATCGATACCGGCGTCGAGGGACAGGGTGTCCGACCAGCCGAGCTCTCTGCGGATCTTCTGGCTGTCGAGGGTGTAGTAGGCGTCCTTGCCGACCCGCTCCTCCGCCACATCGGCCACAGACTCCAGGGTCACGCCCATCCGCGCGCAGATCGTCTCCACCAGGGCGCGGATGGTGATCTGGTCCTGGGTGGCGATGTGATAAGTCTCGCCGGGGCGGCCCTCCAGGGCGACCCTGAGGGTGGCGTCGCAGACATCGCGGATGTGGATGAAGGACCGCTGGGAGGCGCCCCCGCCGTGCAGCTTAAGCCTCTCGCCTGTGCGGATGCAGTAGAGCGTACGGGGAATGATCCGGTAGAGAGGCTGGCCCGGTCCATAGACGTTGGCCGCACGGGTGGTGACCACGGGAAAGCCATACGCTGCATGGTAGGTGCGCAGGCTCATGTCGGCGGCCGCGCGGGAGACGGCGTAGGGGGTGCTGGGATTGAAGGGCGCGTCCTCCGTCACCGAGCCCGAGGTGCTGCCGTACACCTCCGGCGTCGAGACGTGCACGTAGCGCTCGAGGAAGGGCATGGTCCTCAGCGCCTCATGCAGACGGATGGTCGAGACGACGTTGGTCATGAACCAGTGGTCTGGATTGGCCCAGCTCTCAGCCACCATGCTTTGGGCGGCGAAGTTGACCACCTGCGGCGGCTTGAGCGTGTTCAGAAGGTCGCAGATCTCTGGAAGCTGGGTGTTCAGGTCGAGCTGGTGGAACACCACCCCCTTGCGGTCCGGTCTCCAGAGATAGGGCGTCAGGGCCGGATGTCCCTCGGGCGACCGGCTGACCGCGACGACGGAGTAGCCCCGCTCCAGGAGGAAGGACGTGAAGCTGGCTCCCGAGAACGAATTACTGCCGATGACGAGAAAATCAGGTTTCAACGTCGCCGCTCACGTGTGCTTCGCCGTTTCGGCCATCATCCACTGCATGACCATGTGGCCCACGATCAGCTGCAGGTCCTCAGAGATCTGCATGTCATCAACGGGGAAGTGGATGGGCACATCGACAAGGGTCTTGGCCTTGCCGCCTGAGTACCCAAGGATGGCGAAGGTCCTCATCCCCAGGGCGCGACCCTTCTCGATGGCCTTAAGGATGTTCGGGGAGTTCCCGCTTCCCGAGAGGGCCAGAAGAATGTCGCCGGGCTGACCGAAGGTCTGGAGCTGGAGGGAGAAAATCTCAGAATAGTCGGTATCATTGGCCAGGCAGGTCAGAACCGCAGCGTTTGCCGGCAGCGCGTGGGCGCGAAGGCCGGGGCCCTTACCCCGCACCGCGCCGAAAATGAAATCGTTCACCAGGTGAATGGCGTTCCCGGCGCTGCCGCCATTGCCGCAGAGATAGACGCTTCGACCCGTGCGCCAGGCCTCAAGCATGGCCCCCGCGAGAGTTTCGACCGGAGCGAGGTCCGCCGCCGCGAGCGTCTTGCGGAGCCGTTCGGCATAGTCAGCGAAGAAGGCGGGCTGAGTGGTCACGCTAACATCCTCTGCATCCACTTCAGGTTGTGCCAGCGGTCGATATCCTTCAGGTCCCCGCGCTGGTAGGCCACCACGATCTCTCGGATGGCGTCGTCTATGGTCTTGCGGGGCGTAAAGCCTGCCTGGCGGAGCTTGTCCGAATTCTGGCGGTAGGACCGGGGATCGTTGGAGGGGGTGATGAGGATTTCCGCCGGTATGCTTCGGGCAACGCGCTCTGCGATCTCCCGGATCGAGACATTCTCGAACCCGGCGTTGAAGACGCCGGTGATCCCCGGGCGCTCAAGGAGGAAGACATAGAGGTCCGTAACGTCGTCAATGTGGATGTTCGGCCGGACCTGGTCGCCGCCGAACACCGTGATCCGGCCGTTGGTCAGGGCCTGCATGGTGAGCATGTTCACCGAGACGTCGAGACGCATCCGGGGGCTGACGCCGCAGACTGTGGCCGGCCGGACGATCTGCACCGCCATCTGGTCGGCGTAGCTGAGCAGGACCCGCTCGGCGACCATCTTGGTCTTGTTGTACTCCGTCAGGGGCTCGGGCTCGAGGTCCTCGGTGACCTCGGGCTCATCCTTCACGCCATAGACGCTTCCCGACGAGGCGTAGATGAACTGCCGGACGCCCCTGCGAACCGCCTGGTCGGCCAGTCGCATGGTGGCCAGGGCGCTGATCTCCCAGGTCAGGCGGGGGTCGAGGTCACCGCAAGGGTCGTTGGCCACCGAGGCCAGGTGGATGATGGCGTCGACACCCTCAAGCGGCACGGCGTGGATGTCGCGGACATCGCCGGCGATCACGGTCAGGAGATCGTGCGTCGGCAGTTCATTGCCGAACCACTGGACGTCGAAGGCTGTCACCCGATGCCCTGCGGCGAGCAGTTTCGGCACAAGGACGGACCCCTTGTAGCCACACGCACCGGTCACAAGGAGATTCATCTGCGTCCATCCCGGCGTCTGAGGAGCTCAGTCTGGCGATATTGACGTGATTCCCGCCGGGCCCATGCATTCGGCTTCTTGGGCCTAGGGGGACCTATGAGGCCAGGAACGCTCTGGAAATCGCGCCTCGGCGTCCGCGAGCGCCTCCGGACTGCCGATATCCCGGAAAAAGCCCGAGTGCACCCGGGCCTGGATCCTGGGGACGAGGAAGGGGATCACCTCGGTGGAGAGATCGATCACGGGCCGGCGAAGTGCGGTCAGGCGGTCCAGGATTTCCGGCGCAAACACGTAGATAGCGCCGTTCGCCAGATCGCCTGGCGGATCGGCGACCTTCTCGTGGAAGGCCGTCACCCGGCCCCGCAGGTCCAGCTCAAGGATTCCGCAGTCCCGCGGTCGGTCGGTCCGGAAGGCCAGCAGGGTCAGCAGGATATCAGCGTCAGCAGCCCTGTGCGCTGCGACGAGTTCGCCAACGTCAGCATCCGTCAGGTTGTCGGCGTGAAGAACAAGGAAGGGGTCGCTTCCAAGCCATTCACGGCTCGCCAGGACAGTGCCGCCGGTACCCAGCAGGGTCTCCTCGTGAACCAGTTCGATGCGATCCCGCCAGCGGCTCTGCGCCACATGCGCACGCACCTGACCGGCCAGATGGTGAGTGTTGATCCGGACTGAGTCGACGATCTCATCACCGAGGAGGTGATCAAGCCAGTGATCCAGAAGGGGGCGCCCCCGGATGGGAACCAGACACTTGGGAAGGGTGTCTGTGAGGGGACGCAGGCGGGTGCCCAAGCCACCGGCGAGAAGGAAGGCCTTCACGGCCGCAACTCGTTCATCCTCACCGTAGGCAGGGAGACCTCTCGGATAAGCTCAGCCGCCGGCATGGGAGTGTTCCCGACATGGGAAACCTGCCAAGCGGCCGCCAGAGAACCAAGATAAGACGCCTGCCAGATATCGGCCCCCACGCGCATCGCCATAGCTGTGCAGGTGAAGAAGCTGTCGCCAGCACCCGCGACATCCCGCGGCGAGCGGTTGAACGCTGGCAGACGGTCCGTATGGTGAGCCCGACCCTTGGGGGCGAAGATCAGCACGCCTTCTCCACCCAGCGTAACCACCACATTCTCTGCTCCCGACGCGTGTTGGAGGCGCTCGGCGATCATGATCAGGCCCGCCTCCTCATCCCGCATCGCCAGCCGGGCTTCATGTTCGGTGGGCGTAATCAGTGACATGCCTCTGAACCGGGAGATGTCGGACATTTGGGAGGAGGCCTGACTATCGGCAGCCATCAGGACATCCAGCTCCCGAGCTCGGGCGGAGAGATGCTCCACGACCGATTGAGGCAAGCATCCATAGTTGAAATCCGAGAACAGCAGGAGATCCGCCGTCCGCAGTGCCGCTCCGGCGGCTTTATTCAAACGGGCCTGGAGATCCGGGTCGATGGAGCCCTGTCTCAGATGGTTGACGCGCAGGAGGGTCTTGCCGGAAGCGCGGTACCTTTGCTTCAAGGTCGTCGGACGTGTCGGATCGGTCAGAAGGCTGAGCTGAACACCAGCTGCTGAGAGCTGATCCCTCGCGAACTGGGCGGCCTCATCCTTACCACTCACACTCACGAAGGTCACGGTGGCCCCCAGCGCCTTAGCGTGTGCCGCCACGACGCCCGCACCCCCTACGAACCGGCGACTCTCCACCGGGGTCACCACAAGTGTCGGGTCCTCCCGGGACATGCCAAGGGGATCGCAGTTGATGTACTCGTCAACAATAAGGTCGCCGATAGTGACGACATTGAGGTCTCTGAACGCTTCGATAATCTCGACAAGGTCCGTGATGCGAAACCGGTTTCGTTCGACGAAGTCCAGAGGTTTGAAAATCTCGGAACCGGGCAGGCGTCCCATGTCCGGGGACATCAGCTCGGAGGAGTAAAGCCGCGCCTCCCCAGAGCTGAAGACCAGCCTCCCACCGTACGCCGATACGGCCTCTTGCTCACTGTTGAAGACGTCCCGGTACTCCCGACCCTTGACCACGATCTCTGGGCGAAGACGGGAGATGAAGGACACGACCGGTTCGTCGAGAGCGACCACCTCGCGCACGGCTCTGATCGCCTTGACGTCGCGAATTCGATTGGCCTGCGGGACGGTCACCCCGTCGGCGCCATCTGGCGACACTCCGACCACAAGGCGACCCCCCAGCCCCGAAGCGAAGCGCAGCAGCCGCAGATGACCTGTGTGGAGGACATTGAAGTTGCCCGCCACAAAGACAATTCCTTCGTCCGACGCCCGCGACCGGATTTCGCGGGCCATCTGGTCCATCAGGACACCCTCACCCGGAACGGTGCTCTGCACGCGGCCAGTCTCCAGCGACGGAAGAACCAAAGAATCGCCTGCAGGCTAATCCTGTTCGCAGATCTGTAACAGACAGACCCGGCGGCCTTACAAAAGACGGGTTGACCCCGGAAGCCGGAACTTCCGGGGCCTCAGAGCCGGCCAGGCTGCCCGTGGTTCAGGCGAGATCGAACCGATCCAGCTCCATCACCTTGGTCCAGGCCTTGACGAAGTCGGCCGTGAACTTCCCGGCGGCGTCGTCCTGGGCATAGACCTCAGCCAGGGCCCGCAGCTCGGAGTTGGACGCGAAGACCAGGTCGGCGCGGGTGGCGGTGCGCACCACCTTGCCCGTGGCCCGGTCGCGACCCTCGAACAGATCGTCGCCCGCCAGGGTCCAGGCCACGTCCATGTCCAGCGCCTTCAGGAAGAAGTCGTTGGAGAGGACGCCGACGCGGTCGGTGAAGACGCCGTGGGCGGCGCCGCTATGGTTGGCGCCGAGGACGCGCAGGCCGCCCACCAGCACCGTCATTTCCGGTGCGGTCAGGGTGAGAAGCTGCGCGCGATCGACCAGCAGTTCCTCGCCCGCCCCTGTGACGCCGGCGCCGCGATAGTTGCGGAAGCCGTCGGCGCGGGGCTCGAGCACGGCGAAGGAGTCGGCGTCCGTCTGGTCGGCCGTCGCATCCGTCCGGCCCGGGGTGAAGGGCACGGTCACCGATTGTCCCGCGGCCTTTGCCGCCGCCTCGACGGCCGCCGAGCCGGCCAGCACGATGAGATCCGCCAGGGAGATCTTCTTGCCGCCGGACTGGGCCGCGTTGAAGCGCTCGCGGATGGCTTCCAAGGCCGCCAGGACCCGGGCGAGCTGGGTGGGCTGGTTGACCTCCCAGTCCTTCTGCGGGGCCAGGCGGATGCGGGCGCCATTGGCCCCGCCCCGCTTGTCCGACCCACGGAAGGACGAGGCCGAGGCCCAGGCCGTGCTGACGAGTTCGGAGACCGACAGGCCCGAGGCCAGAACCTCGGCCTTGAGGGCCGCGATGTCGGCCGCGTCGACCAGGGGGTGATCCACGGCCGGCACAGGGTCCTGCCAAATCAAGACCTCGGCGGGGACTTCCGGACCGAGGTACCGGGCGCGCGGACCCATGTCGCGGTGGGTCAGCTTGAACCAGGCGCGGGCGAAGGCGTCGGCGAAGGCCGCCGGGTCCTTGTGGAACCGGCGGGAGATCGGCTCGTAGAGGGGATCGAACCGCAGGGAGAGGTCGGCGGTCGTCATCATCGGGGCGTGCTTGACCGACGGGTCGTGGGCGTCGGGGATCATGTGCTCGGGGCGCACGTCCTTGGCCCGCCACTGATGCGCGCCAGCGGGGCTCTTCACCAGTTCCCACTCATAGCCGAACAGCATGTCGAAATAGCCGTTGTCCCAGGTGGTCGGGTTGGGCTTCCACGCGCCTTCGATGCCGCTGGTGATGGCGTCGACGCCCTTGCCGGAGCCATGGGTGCTGAGCCAGCCAAAGCCAGCCGCTTCCATCGGCGCACCCTCGGGCTCAGGTCCGACATGGGAGTCGGGGCCGGCGCCGTGGGCCTTGCCGAAGGTGTGGCCGCCGGCGACGAGGGCGACGGTCTCCTCGTCGTTCATCGCCATGCGGGCAAAGGTCTCGCGCACGTCCCGGCCGGAAGCGACGGGATCGGGATTGCCGTTCGGGCCCTGCGGGTTGACGTAGATCAGGCCCATCTGGACCGCCCCGAGGGGCTGGGCCAGTTCACGGTCGCCGGAATAGCGGTTGTCGCCCAGCCATTCGGCCTCGGGTCCCCAGTTGATGTCCTCCTCGGGCTCCCAGATGTCGGCGCGGCCGCCAGCGAAGCCAAAGGTCTTGAAGCCCATGGACTCCATGGCGACGTTGCCGGCCAGGATCATCAAGTCGGCCCAGGACAGGCTGTTGCCATACTTCCTCTTGATCGGCCAAAGCAGGCGGCGTGCCTTGTCCAGGTTGCCATTGTCCGGCCAGGAGTTGATGGGCGCAAAGCGCTGGTTGCCCGTCCCGCCGCCACCGCGGCCGTCCGCGATCCGGTAGGTGCCGGCGCTGTGCCAGGTCATGCGGACGAACAGCGGGCCATAGTGGCCCCAGTCGGCCGGCCACCAATCCTTGGAGTCGGTCATCAGGGCGGTCAGGTCCTTCTTGACCGCCGCCAGGTCGAGCTTCTTGAACGCCTCCGCGTAGTCGAAGCCCGGGTCCATCGGGTCGACCTTCGCCGAACGCTGGCTCAGGATCTTGAGGTTCAGACGGTTGGGCCACCAGTCCGCGTTGGACTGGATGCTCACATTGGTCCGGCCGCCATGGGCGAACGGGCACTTGCCTTCGGATGAGGACATGTTGCTTCCCTTTAGCTCTCGCCGCCGGGAAGCCCGGAGCGTCGCGGAACTTAGGTAAGAAGTCGCGCCCCATCGGGCAAATCGATTCTTTCCATTCGCACGATTGCCTGCATCAATATCAGGCTTGAGCCCCAGCGCCGGTCGTCTCGGCGGAGACGATCCAGAGCCGCTCCGCGCTCTCGGGATCAAGGGCGTAGGGCATGACCCCGACCATTGGAGCCTCCGCAGTCCAGGGCGCAGCCTCGGCGCAGTTCTCCAGGTAGAGGCCGCCGATCCCTTCCAGTTCGGGTCCAACCGCCGCCCAGGCACTGGTGGAGGCGCCCTGCTCCGGGGTCTTGAAGCCCTCACGCGCAGCGCCGGTCTCGGGATCGATCCATCCCATGGCAACCATCTCCTCGCGGGCCATGTGCCGCTGGAGGGGGGTCATAATCCCGCCAGGCATCACTGCATTGGCGTTGATCCCCCGACCGGCGAAACGGCGGTTGAAGCCGACGGCGAAGAGGCTGTTGGCGGTCTTGGCCTGGCCGTAGCTCCCCCACTTTTCATAGGGCCGGGCCCGGTAATGGATGTCGTCCCAGACAATGTCCGAGCGGCGGTGCCCGATCGAGGACAGGCTGACCAGCCGGGAGGGTGCGCCGCGCGCCTGGGCGTCCCGCTCAAGCGCAGGCGCCAGCAGGACGCCCAGAAGGAAGTGGCCGAAGTGATTGGTGCCGACCTGCATCTCCAGTCCGTCGGCGGTGCGGTCCAGGGGACAGGCCATGACCCCGGCGTTGTTGATGAGGAGGTGAAGGGGTCGCTCCCCCCATCGGGCGCCCAGCTCGCGCACCGAGTCCAGGCGGGACAGGTCCAGCATCTCGAACCGCGCGCCGGGGCCGGTCGCCGTCCGGTTGATGTCCGCGACAGCCTGGGCCGCCAGGTCCGGCTTGCGGGCGGCGATGATGACCTCCGCCCCGGCCTCGGCCAGGGCGCGGGCCGTCTCAATACCAATCCCGGTGGCCGCCCCCGTCACCATGGCCGTTCGGCCGGTGAGGTCCCTGCCCGCCACAACCTCACGGGCGGTGCTGAAGGCGCCAAAGGGCGAGGTGATCCGGTCAGGCATGGGTGGGTTCCCAGGAAGGTGTAAAGGGCACCAGGAGACGGCGCGTCGTCTGTCCCCAACGTGACATGCCGGGATCCCCGCCGTCCATCCTCACCGATCTGTAGGCCTCATGCACTTCCATAGAGCCGGGCTCGTGTTTGCACCCCCGAAACGTGAGGTGCAGTTCAGCCCGGCCCTGCCCCGCGAGAACTCCGGCAAGATCTTCAAGCGCAAGCTGCGCGAGCCCTGGTGGGAGGGGCGCGAACGGCGGATCTGAGATTCAGGGCGTCACGATCCCGAACCAGAGGTCGAACCGGTCCAGGACCGAGAGCAGCCGACCCAACGCCGCCTCTCCCGGCTGGCCCGCGGCGACGTCCTTCAGCTCTGCGGCGCCCAGGACGAGGTCGATGAGCTGGTCCCGGCTCAGGGCGACTTGCGGCGCACCCCCACCATCGCGGTGATTCAGGACGGCGTTCTCGACGCGCAGGGTGAAGGTCCCCTCCCCGTCCGGGAAGACAAGGGTGAGGTCCAGCTCCATCTCGCCGGCCGCCTCGCCATTCAGCCTCACCGAGAGGCTGTCCAGCAGGCTCTCGGCGGGCAGGTTGCGAAGCTGGGTACCCGCCGCCTGGCGGGGCGTCTCCGATGCGGGGATCGGGGTCCGGAGTTCCTGCGCCCCGGTCAGGTAGAAGTCCCGCCAGGGCCCGGACTCGGACTGGTAGCCCATCTGCTCCAACAGGTCGGCCTGCAGGTTCCGGGCCTCGGCGTTGGCGGGATCCGCAAACACCAGGTGATTCAGAACCTGGGCGGCCCAGCGATAGTCGCCTTCCGCCTGCGCCCGGCGGGCCTCGGCCAGTACGGCCCCTGCCCCGCCCATCGCCTGGACATAACGGCGCCCCGCCTCCACCGGCGGATGGGGGTTGAGGTTGGCGGGATTGCCGTCGAACCAGCCGAGATAGCGCTGATAGACCGCCTTGGCGTTGTGACTGACCGTTCCGTAGAAGCCGCGGGTGTACCATTCCGAGGCCAGGGTCGGCGGCAGGCGCAGGACCTCGGCGATCTCCGGGGCGTTCAGTCCGTGGTTAGCCAGACGCAGGGTCTGGTCGTGGATGAACTTGTAGAGGTCGCGCTGCTTGCGCAGGAAGACGTCGATCTGCCGACCGCCCCAGCGCGGCCAGTGGTGGCTGGCGAACATCACGTCGGAGTCGGTCCCGAATAGGTCGCGGGCCTCGTCGATGTAACGGCTCCAGGACTTGGAATCCCGCACCTGCGCGCCCCTCGGAGTGTAGATGTTGTGCAGGTGGCAGGTGCAGTTCTCGGCCATGCAGAGGGCGCGGAATTTCGGGAAGAAGAAGTTCATCTCGGCCGGCGCCTCGGCGTCGGGCGTCACCTGGAAGACGATCTCCACCCCGTCCACCACGAGGCGCTCGCCCGTGCGGGTGATGGACACCGTGGGCGGGACCAGGGCGACCTTGCCGCCGGACACGCCCTTGCCCAGGCCGGAGTCTACGTGGCCTCGGGGATCCTTTGGCAAAAGTGCGCCGTACATGTAGGTCGCCCGGCGGCTCATGGCGTTGCCGGCCAGGACGTTCTCGCTGACAGCCTCCTTCAGGAATCCCTCCGGCGCGATGATCGGCAGGCCCGCGGCGATCTCCTCGGGCGAGACGACCCCCAGGATGCCGCCGTAATGGTCGACATGGCTGTGGGTGTAGATCACCGCCGTGACCGGCCGGTCGCCCTTGTGGACGCGCATCAGTTCCAGGGCGGTCCGGGCCGGTTGAGCCGAGGTCAGGGGGTCGATGACGATGTAGCCCCGCTCGCCCTCGATGAAGGTCACCGTCGAGATATCGAACCCGCGCACCTGGTAGACCCCGGGCGTCACCTCGTAGAGCCCATGGCGCAAGTTCAGCTGGGCCTGTCGCCAGAGGCCGGGGTGGACGGTGGGCGCAGGCTCTCCCTGCAGGAAGGCGAAGGGCTTGAGGCTCCAGGCCCCCGGAATGTCGGCGTCCGGGATGGTGGCGATGAAGCCCCGGTCGGCCAGGCGGAAATCCTCGCCGTCATCGGGCGGAAGGCTGCCCCTGGCGGCCTCGAGGGCGGCGCGGGTGGCGGCGCTGGCGTCCTTGCGCTCGGTGTCGGTCATGGGCGTCCTCCTGGATCGCCCATTAGCCCCCGGATCGCCCAAGACCAAGCCTCATCACCAATGCGCAACCGGGCTGCAAAAATGTATGTCTGGGGTTCTTGAAAGGCCCAGACGATAGACCAGTTCCTTTTTCGGGATCGGCGGGCACAAGGACGCCTCGCTCCCATGGAGGAAATCCGAATGGTGGAAGAGGCATGACATCCCGGCCCGTTATCGAGGCATTCAGGACAGTCAGCGAGGATCCGGCGAGGGCCATGGCCCTGCCCGGCGTTGCCTACACCGATCCCTCGGTTCTCGAGGCGGAGCGCGAGAGGGTGCTTCGGGCGGGCTGGCTTCCGGTGGCCCGTCTGGACCAGTTGGCCGACCCGGGGGACTATGCCTGTACGGATGTGGCCGGCGCACCCGTGGTCGCCCTGCGCGACGGCGCCGGAACCCTCAGGGTCCTGTCGGCTGTCTGTCGGCACCGGGGCATGCCCGTCGTGTCCGGCGAGGGACGGACCGATGTCCTGACCTGTCCCTACCATCTCTGGCGCTACGGACTTGACGGGGCGCTCCTATCAGCGCCGGCGATGCGGGGTTCAGAGGTCTTCAATCCCAAGGAGTGCCGTCTTCCTGAATTGCGCTCGGAGGCCTGGGGCGGGTGGCTCTGGGTCAACGCCGATGGCGGGTCGGGTCCCCTGTCGGAGCAGCTCCTCACCTTATCTGACCGCCTGGCGCCCCTGGCCTCTGAGACGATGACAACGGTCGGCGTGATCGAGAGGGAGTCGCCCTGGAACTGGAAGGTGATGGTCGAGAACTTCCTGGAGTCCTACCACCACATCGGTCCTCACGCCCGCTCGCTCCAGTTGACACACCCGGGGCTGGCAACCTTCGAGGGCGACGGGAGCGACGCCTTCACCGTCCTCGAGAATCCTCCGGCCGACCCCCATGGCCATGGATTCGTGGTCGCTTGCGTCTTTCCCATCGGACTTATGTTCTTCACCGAAGATGAAGCTCCCGTGGGGGCCTGGTACCAGATGGACCGCCTTCAGCCGGATCGCTTCCGGCTACGCATCCACCTTCTGGCGTCGCCGGCCATGACTGGCCTTCCCGGCTTCGCTGAGGGCTACCGGGAGCAGGTGGCGGCGGTCCACTCGGAGGACATCGCCGTCTGTGAAGGCGTACAGTCCGGCGTCTCCAGCCCGGATTATCGGCCAGGGCCTTTAAGTCCTCTGGAGCGGCCGCTGTGGCGCTTTCACCGGCACCTGGCCCGGCGGATGAGCGGCGAATGACGGAAGCGCCCGACGGGCGGTTTTCTTTTCCGGGCCGGGGCGCCATATGGGTTGAGATGGGACGAAGGCCGGGATCGCGGCACGCCCCCTGGGAGGAGAGAAGAGTTGCATTATCAGGAACTGAAGACGGCCTGGGATGAACTGACCGCGCCGGGAGCCCCCTTTGAGCTGGTGGTCCAGGAGGTCCGCGGCGCCCCCTTGAAGGTGTTCAAGAACGCCCCGCCGAATGTCCGCGCCATCTGGCTCTCCACAGCCGCCTTCGCGGACCGCACCTATCTCGTCTTCGAGAACGAGAGGATCACCTACGCCGAAGCCCACATCCTCGTGGCGAGCATCGCCAACTGGCTGCACGCGCACGGCGTCAAGCGCGGGGACCGCGTCGCCATCGCCATGCGCAACTTTCCCGAGTGGATGTTGATCTACTGGGCCTGCGTTTCCGTCGGCGTGACCGTCGTCGGCATGAACGCCTGGTGGACGGCCGAGGAAATGTCATACGGCTTCAAGGACGCCCAGCCCAAGGTCGCCTTTGTCGATCCTGAGCGGATGGCGCGCATCGCCGAGAGGCCCGAGATGGTCGAGGGTATCAGCCTCGTCGCCGTCCGCGCGCCGGCGACGGCGGGCTATGTCGCCTGGTCCGACGTCATCGCCACGGGTGGGACCATGCCCGTCGCCGAGATCGATCCGGATGACGACGCCTGCATATTCTACACCTCGGGCACGACGGGCTTCCCGAAGGGCGCCCAGCTGACCCACCGGGGCTGCGTGGCCAACCTCTTCAACATGATGTTCTCCGGCCAGGCCCAGGCCCTGGCCACCCAGCGCGCCACCGGCGTGGCGCCGGACCCCAATGCTCCGGTCCCAGTCCCCATCGCCCTCCTCACCACCCCCCTGTTCCACGTCACGGCCAACAACTGTGGCGCCTACGCGACGACCGCAGCGGGCGGGACCATTGTGCTGATGTACAAGTGGGACGCCGGCGAGGCCCTGCGGATCATCGAGGCCGAGAAGGTCACCTCCATGAGCGGCGTGCCCACCATGGCGAGGGAGGTCCTGACCCATCCCGATTTCGCCAGCCGCGATACTTCCAGTCTCCTGAGCCTTGGCGGCGGCGGGGCCCAGGTGCCGCCGGACCTGGTCCACAAGATCGACGCCCAGGTGAAGACCGCCCGGCCGAACACCGGCTACGGCATGACGGAGACCTGCGGCATCATCACCGCCATCGCGGCCGACTTCTTCGTCGATCGCCCGGACAGCGCCGGGCCGGCCATGCCCGCCTTTGAAGCGCGCTGCGTAGATGACGAGGGCGATACCGTTCCGCTCGGCCAGGTGGGCGAGCTCTGGGTGCGCGGCTCGCCGGTCATCAAGGGCTATATCAACCGCCCTGAGGCCACCGCAGAGACCATCACGGACGGCTGGCTGCATACCGGCGACATCGCCCGCATGGACGAGGACGGCTTCATCTACATCGTCGACCGCAAAAAGGACATGGTGCTCCGCGGCGGCGAGAACATCTACTGCGCCGAGGTGGAGGCCAACCTCTACCGTCATCCGGCCGTCGCCGAATGTTCGGTCTTCGGAGTCCCAGACGAACGACTGGGCGAGGAGGTCGGGGTCGCCATCGTGCTTCGGCCCGGTCACTCGGCCACGCCGGACGAGCTCCGCGAGCACTGCGCCTCCATCGCCGCCAAGCACAAGACGCCGCGGTACATCTGGATCCGTGAGGAGGCCCTGCCCCGGAACGCCAGCGGCAAGTTCCTCAAGCGCGAGCTGAGGGATACCTTGCGGCTGGAGGATGCCGGCTAGCCGCATGAGCTGGCGCATCCCTGGCCTTGCGGCGACCCTCGCCCTGATCCTGGGCGTGGGCGCCGCCATCGCGGCGCCGGGGCAGCGCTCCCTGCCCCAGCCTGAGCCCCTGCCCCCGCCCATCGTCGCCCCCCGCGACGTCGCCTATCCGGGAACCCTCAGGCTGCAGGTGGACGCCACAGACCTGGAGCGCCGGATCTTCCGGGTTCGCCAGAGCATTCCCCTGGCGGGACCCGGACCGGTCACCCTGCTCTATCCCCAGTGGTTACCGGGACGACACCGGCCGTTCGCCCAGGTGGAGCACCTCACCGGCCTGACCATCACCTCGGAAGGCCGGAGGGTTCCCTGGCGACGCGACGTTGTCGAGATCGCGGCCTTTCACGTCGACCCACCCCCCGGCGCCCGCTCGCTGGAGCTGGAGTTCCAGTTCGTTTCGGCCCTCGCCAGCAGTCAGGGGCGTACGGTCATGACCCCGGCCATGATGAACGTCCAGTGGAACAGCGTCGCCCTCTATCCTGCAGGCTGGTTCACGCGGCGGATACCCATCGAGGCCAGCATCCGTTTGCCGGCGGGCTGGGGCTATGGGGTTGCGCTGGACACGGCATCGAACCGCGACAACCTCGTCACCTTCAAGCCCGTGAGTTTTGAGACGCTGGTCGACTCACCCATGTTTGCGGGGCGCTGGTTCAAGCGGGTGGACCTGGATCCCGGCGGGCGATCGCCCGTAGTCCTCAACATGGTCGCAGACGAACCCGCCAGCCTGCAGATGACTCCTGAGCAGTTGCAGGCCCACCGGAACCTGGTGGTCCAGGCCGACCGGCTCTTCGGCGCCCGTCATTTCGACCGCTATGACTTCCTGCTCGCCCTGACCAGCGAACTGGGAGACATCGGGCTGGAGCACCATCGCTCAAGCGAGAACTCGGTGTCCCCCGGCTATTTCACGGCCTGGGACCGGACCGCTCCCGAGCGCGACCTGCTGCCCCATGAGTATGTCCACTCCTGGAACGGCAAGTACCGCCGTCCCGCCGAGCTCTGGACTCCCACCTTCAATACGCCCATGCGCGGCAGCCTGCTCTGGGTCTATGAGGGGCAGACCCAGTACTGGGGCTATGTACTCGCCGCCCGTTCCGGGCTGATCAGCCGGCAGGACGCCCTCGACGCCCTGGCCATGACCGCTGCAGCCTACCAGAACCGGATCGGGCGGACTTGGCGGCCCCTGGCGGACACCACCCTGGATCCAGTGATCGCCAATCGGCGCCCGCTTCCGTGGGTCAGCTGGCAGCGCAGCGAGGACTATTACTCAGAGGGACAGCTGATCTGGCTCGAGGTGGACACCCTCCTGCGCGAGAAGAGCGGGGGAAGGACGTCTCTGGATGACTTCGCCCGGGCCTTCTTCGGGATGAACGATGGCGACTGGGGCGTCCTGACCTATCGCGACGAGGATGTGGTCAAGACGCTGAACCAACTCCTGCCCATGGACTGGGAGGCTTACCTTGCGGCCCGCGTTGACGAAGTCGCCGCTCGCCCACCCCTCGATGGGCTTGAGCGCGGCGGATGGAGGCTGACCTACTCAGAGACGCCGACCGCCTTCTTCAGCGCCGATGAGGCCGGCCGACGGATCACGGACCTGACCTATTCGCTTGGCCTGATCGTGAACCGGGACGGCGACCTCACAAGCGTCCTGTGGGACGGCCCGGCCTTTCGGGCGGGGCTGGCCACTGGCAACAGGCTTGTGGCGATCAATGGACGGGCCTGGTCGGCAGACCTCCTGCGCACGGCCGTGACGGAGGCCAAGACCACAGGGAAGGTCGACCTCCTCCTGCGCTCGGGGGATCGTTTCCGGACCGTTTCGGTCCCCTGGACCGGCGGTCTGCGCTATCCGCGCCTTGAACGGATTGCGGGAACGCCGGATCGTCTTGGGGAAATCTTCGCGCCCCGTCCATGACTGGCGCAGACGAGGATCTCCTGGTGGACGCCCGGGGGCACCATTGCCCGGTCCCGACCCTCAGGCTGCGCCGGGCCCTCGAGGGCGCAGGAGGCCGGGTGGTTCGTCTGCTTGCGGACGATCCGATGGCTCGGATCGATGTGCCGCACTTCGTTCAGGAGGCCGGCGCCGAGCTGGTCGAGACTACCGAGTCCGGCGGGGTCCTGACCTTCCGGGTGCGACGCCCTCAGGCTTGAGCCGGGAGACCTTCAGGCGCTGCTCCATCTCCGTGGCGAGCGCACCGCCGAAGAACACCGCCTGGACCGACCAGGACAGCCAGATCAGCAGGATCACCACGGCGGTGACGGAGCCGTAGGCGGCGCCTAATCCCTGGCTGGCGTTGACATAGACCGCAGCTCCCCAGCTCGCCAGGAGCGTCAGTGCGGACGCGCACACGGCCCCTGCGGCGGAGGCCTGCCAGAGGACCGGTCGGCTCGACATGGCGAAGCGATAGATGAGGGTGAGGGACAGGATGAGACCGCCCCCTGCAGCCAGCCATTGCGCGCCCTCGCTCCCGACCTCCAGTCCGAGCGTCCTTGCGGCGAACTGGAGGGCGAGAAAGGCGACGGATAGGGCGGGCAGAAGCACGAAGGCCGCCGCCAGCACGCCAAGCGCGAGAAGATTGAACCGAACCAGACCCGAGGGCGCGTCGTCGCCGTGCACGAAGGACAGCCCTGCAATCAGGGCCTTGAACCCCCGGTGTGCAGCGTAGATCGCCACAAGCAGGGCCATGCCGCTCTGGGCGGAAAGGGCCTGAACGGGCGCATGGGCCAGTCGTTGAAGCTCGTCCGCAAAAAGATCCCGTGCGCCAGAAGGCATCAGGGCGGCGAGGCCCTGAGCCTGGTCCGCCGCAGCCTCGGGCGTCGACACCATGCCGTACAGACCGACAAGAAGCATAAGCCCGGGGAAGGTGGCGAGCATGACAAAGAAGGACACGCCGCCGACGAACAGCATCATGTCACGGCCCCAGAGCCGCCTGAGGCTCCGCCATATGACGCCAAGCAAGGCCTCTAGCCGTTCAGGGCGCCGTTAGCCCTCAGGGCCGAGACGTCCGCCTCGGAGAAGCCCCAGTCCCGCAGCGCTTCCTGGTCGTGGGCGCCGATGGCCGGCGGGGGCCCCTGGATCGCCCCGGGTGTCTTCGAAAAGCGCGGGGCCGGCGCCGGCTGGGTCACCCCTGCGAGCTCCACGAAGGTCTGGCGGGCGACGTTGTGGGCGTGCTTCGGCGCCTCGTCCAGGTCGAGGACTGGTGCGAAGCAGACGTCCGTGGCCTCCATCAGGTCGCACCACTCGGACTGGGTCTTGGTGGCGATCACGGCGGCGAGCTTGGCCTTCAGGTCCGGCCAGGCGCCACGGTCCATCTGGGCCTTGAAGGCAGGGTCAGAAATTCCCGTCTTTTCAAGGAGAAGCGCGTAGAACTGCGGCTCGATGGAGCCGATCGAAACCCACTTTCCGTCCGAGCACTGGTAGGTGTCGTAGAAATGCGCGCCGCCATCGAGCAGGTTCGAGCGGCGGTTTTCGGTCCAGGCGCCCGAGGCCTTGAAGCCATAGAACATGGCCATCAGCGAAGCCGCGCCGTCGCTCATGGCGCAGTCGATAACCTGTCCCTCGCCGGTCTCGCGGGCCTTGATCACGCCGGCCAGGATCCCGAAGGCGAGGTAGAGAGCACCGCCCCCGAAATCGCCCACCAGGTTGAGCGGCGGGATCGGCTTGTCCTCGGTCCCGATCGCATGCAGGGCGCCGGTGATGGCGATGTAGTTCATGTCATGGCCCGCGGCCTGCGCGTAGGGACCGAACTGGCCCCAACCGGTCATGCGACCGTAGACCAGCTTGGGATTGCGCTTCAGGGCCACGTCCGGGCCGAGGCCCAGCCGCTCCATCACGCCGGGCCGGAAGCCCTCGAAGACCACATCGGCGGTTTCAAACAGCTTCAGGCAAGTTTCGATGGAGGCTGGGTTCTTCAGGTCCAGGCCCACGGAGCGGCGACCGCGCGCGGTGATGTCTGCGGGGCTGCCCCGCCCCTGCCCCTTGCGGTCGATCCGGACGACGTCCGCGCCCAGGTCTGACAGCAGCATGCCGCAGAAGGGGCCGGGCCCGATACCGGCGAACTCGATGATCTTGAGGCCCGTCAGAGGTCCCTGGCGCATGACTGTCTCCCTGATGTCTTTGGCCGGTCTATCTGGACCGAGTTTGGCGCGCTGACGCCGGGTCAGGCAAGGTCAGCCGCCCCCGGGGAGCGACTGGCCGTCGTCGATGGTGATGATGCTGCCGGCAATCGCCCGGGCGGCGGGACCGCAGAGCATCAGGAAGGCGGCGTCGAGGTCCGTCGCCTCCATCAGGCGCCGCCGTGGGAAGAGCTTGAGCTGTTTCTGGCCGCCCTCGGTGCCCCACCAGAAACTGTTGATGTCGGTCTCGATGTAGCCAGGGCAAAGGGCGTTCACGGCGATGCCTCGGCGGGACCACTCTCTCGCCAAGCTTCGGGTTAGCATGGCGGTGGCGGCCTTGGAGGCGTTGTAGGCTGAGAGGCCGGGAAGGACGGTGTGGCTGGCGACGGAGGCGATATTGACGATCCGAGCTTCGGCGCGATCGGCGGCGCCGTTGGCCATCATCAACCGGGCGGCGGCCTGGGCCGAGAAGAAGACCCCGCGGGTGTTCACGGCAAAGGTCCGGTCCCAGTCCTCAATGGACAGGTCAATGGCGAGGCCCTCGCCCCCCACCCCCGCGTTGTTGATCAGGATCGATACCGGGCCCAGCGCCGACTCGATCTCGGCGAAAGCTGGCGCGATGGTTTCAGCCTCCGCGACATCAAGGCGAAGGGCCATGGCTCTGCCGCCGGCGCCCGCGATCTCACCCGCCAGGGTCTCAACCATCTCCAAACGACGGGCGGTGAGGGCCACCGTCGCCCCCTCGGAGGCCAACAGGCGAGCGAAATGGGCGCCCAATCCACCCGAAGCCCCCGTAATGATGGCGGTCTGCCCTGCAAGCATTCGATCCATATTGAATCCCGAAACAACGGGGTGTCCAACCACCCCCGAGTCACCTTTAATTCACCTCTATCTATCGCCGCATTCTGCGGCCTGTCGCGTCCATTCTTTTCTGGATCCATGTTCCATGTTCCTGCAGGCGCGTCTCCTAATCGTCGCTCAAGAGGATGATCTCGCAGGTCCGCTGTCGGAGGGACTGGACCAGCTCGGCTGGCCGACGGTCACAGCGCGGGGTCCTTACGCGGCCGAAGCGGCACTTTCAGACCTTGGTATCGAGGCCGTTGTGCTCGACCTGTCCGACGGGTTTGAGGAAGCGCAGGTTCTCGCCCGTCGGCTTCGTGAGCTTTCCGATCCCAGGCGGATTGCGATTGTCGCCGTCGGCGGTGATGCAGCCCATGTTCACGCAGGCGAATTTGATCTGAGGCTGGCTCTGCCAGTCCAGCCCGCGCAGGTCGCGATGTGGCTGGACAGCCTAGTCAGGACAGCCCTTGCAGAGGAGGAGCATCGGCTGCGTCAGGAGACGCTCGCCGATCTGGGCGTTCACCTCAAGGATGTCGAAGTTTCGGACACGCCCCTAAGGATTCTGGCCGTAGGTGATCCAAACCCTCAGTTCCTCGGGCTCACCAACAGCCTAGAAGCTTTGGGAGCCCGGGTGGTTGGCGCCTTCACCAGCTATTCAGCATTCGACTTCCTGCATGAGACGGAGTTCGACACGGTCGTTCTTTGGGGGGGAGACGCCGCAGACAGCGCTATGGCGATCGCCGGGGGGATGCGCAGAAACAGTCGCCTGTACCACATCCCCACCCTACTCTATCTGACGTCACTGAAAGGCTTGTCAGCGCACGAGGCCTACCGGAGGGGTGTCTTTGATGTCGCCTCTCCCGAAACGCCGGAGCCCGAGACCGCCTGGCGCGCTTTGGAGCTTGCTCGGAGTTATCGCCGTCAATCGAGTGTCCGATCTGCGCTTGAGGCGATGCGAAGCTTGAAGCTCATGGACCCGCAAACCGGACTGTTCACCCCGGAACTCTTTTCACGGCACCTTGTTAGGCTCGGCGCCTCCGTGCCCGTCCGTAACCGCCCGATGACCCTGTGTGTCCTTCGGGTTCGCGAGAGCGAAGACCTCGCTGAGGCTGACCGGACCGGATGGCTTGAAAAGGCCTTCCCCCTGCTGAGTTCGATGATCTCGCGCCTCATCCGGATGGAAGACAGTGCGGCCAGAATCGGGATGGATCGCTTCGCAATTGCATTACCCGCCACATCGGAAGATGTCGCTCGCACCGTCGCCGAGCGGATCGCGGCGGTTATCAGCCGGACAGCCTTTGATGGCGGCGAGGGTCGCCCACCCTTCGGACTTGAGTTCGACATAGGAGCCGTCGAGGTGCAGGATCCCTCGCAGGTGGATCAGGCCCTGGAGCGCGCCTGCGAGATGTCGCGCAGTTAAGCGAACAGATACCGGACTTCAGGTCGCGAGATCCGAGAGGGCTTTCAGGATCAGGTCCGCAGCGTTTAGTCTCTGGGCAGGTGTCTCCCACTCCCCCTTGATCACCACTTTGTGGTCAGGACGAATCCTCCAGGTGACGGCATTCTTCTGTACATGCTGGACCAGGCCCGCCGGGTTCCCGAAAATGTCGTTGCGGAAACTTACGACGGCCCCCTTGGGGCCAACGTCGATCTTGGAGACGTTGGCTTGGCGGCACATGCCCTTGATGCCCACCACTTTCAGGAGCTGGACGGCCTCGGGCGGCAGGGGCCCGAAGCGATCGATCAGCTCAGCCGCTAGAGCCTCTCGGTCGGAAGCCTGTTCGGCGTCGGAGAGCCGCCGATAGAGAGCCAGTCGGACATTGAGGTCCGGAACATAAGCCTCGGGGATCAGGACGGCGGCCCCGGTATTGATTTGGGGGCTCCAGCCTCGGTCGGACGCCGGAGTGGAGCCTCCTCGCGCTTTGAGTTCGGCGACAGCGTCCTCCAGCATCTGCTGGTAAAGCTCGACCCCGACCTCGCGGATATGGCCCGACTGTTCCTCGCCCAGGAGGTTACCCCCGCCCCTTTGGTCAAGATCATGGCTGGCCAGCTGGAACCCCGCCCCCAGGCTATCGAGCGATTGGAGGACCTTCAGTCGCCGCTCGGCGGCCAGGGTGATCTGCTTCTCGGAAGGCGTCGTCAGATAGGCGTAAGCCCGCGCCTTGGCCCGGCCGACCCGGCCCCGGAGCTGATAGAGCTGGGCCAGGCCGAACATGTCCGCCCGGTGGATGACCAGGGTGTTGGCGGTTGGGATGTCGAGGCCGCTTTCCACGATGGTGGTCGACAGAAGAACGTCGTACTCGCCGTCGTAGAAGGCGGTCATCACCGCCTCTATCTGTGTCGGCGCCATCTGGCCATGGCCGACAACGAAGCGCACCTCAGGGACCTGTTCGCGCAAGAAACGCTCAATGTCCGGCAGATCGGAGATTCGAGGCGCCACGTAATAGGCTTGGCCGCCGCGGAACTTCTCCCGGAGCAGCGCCTCTCTCACGGCCACGGCGTCGAAGGGCGTGACATAGGTGCGGACAGCCAGCCGATCGACCGGCGGCGTGGCGATGATCGACATTTCCCGGATGCCGGACAGGGCCATCTGAAGGGTCCGCGGGATCGGGGTCGCCGTCAGGGTCAGCATGTGGACGTCGGCGCGGAGTTCCTTAAGCTTCTCCTTGTGCTTGACGCCGAAGTGCTGCTCCTCATCGACGATCACCAGGCCAAGGTGGGAGAACTCCACCTGCTTGGACAGGACGGCGTGGGTGCCGATGACGACCTCGATCTCACCCTTCTTAAGGCCCTCGCGGGTCTCCGCCGCCTCTCGGCTCGGCGTGAGGCGGGATAGCCGCGACACCCGGACAGGCCAGCCCTGGAAGCGCTCGCTGAAGGTCTTGTAGTGCTGGCGGGCCAACAGCGTGGTGGGGGCGATCACTGCCACCTGCAGGCCGCTCATGGCGGCCACGAAGGCAGCGCGCAGGGCCACTTCGGTCTTGCCGAAGCCCACGTCGCCGCAGATCAGGCGATCCATCGGATGGCCCGCGGCGAAGTCGCCCAAGACGTCCTCGATGGCCGCCAGCTGGTCGTCGGTCTCCTCGAAGGGGAACCGGGCGCAGAACTCCTCAAAGACGCCCTGTGGCGGGGTCACGGGATCCGTCGCGCGCATGGAGCGTTCGGCGGCGATGCGGATCAGGCCCTCGGCCATGTCGCGCAGGCGCGCCTTGGCCCGAGCCTTACGCGACTGCCAGGCCGCGCCGCCCAGTCGGTCGAGCTGGACCCCCTCCCCCTCAGAGCCGTAGCGCGTCAGGAGGTCGATGTTTTCAACCGGCAGGTAGAGCTTTGCCTCGCCGCCGTACTGGAGCTCCAGGCAGTCATGCGGGGCGCCCTGGACGTCCAGGGTTTGCAGGCCCTCGTACCGCCCGATCCCGTGGTCGATATGGACCACCAGGTCGCCCGGGGTCAGTGCTGAAGCCTCGGCCAGGAAGTTGGAGGCCCGCCGGCGCCGCCCGGGCCGGGCGAGTCGGTCGCCGAGGATGTCGGTCTCGGCGATGACCGCCAGGTCCGGGGTCTCGAACCCCCCATCCAGCGGCAGGACCACCCTCTGGGGGACCTTGGGGTCGGCTGCCCGGGCAGCGTCCCAGTAGGGCGCCAGGGGCGCCGCCCCCAGGCCGTGGTCGGCCAGCATCAGGCCGAGGCGCTCTGACGACCCCTCGGTCCAGGAGGCGAAGAGCACCCGCTTACCCGCCGAGGTCAGGGCCCGGGCATGGCCGACGGCCGCCTCGAACAGGTTGACCGAGTCCTGCCGGCGCTCGGCGCTGAAGGTGCGTCCGGCCCGTGCACCCATATCGAGGGCCACCGCGCCGGCGTCTCCCGACAGGGCGGAAAACCTGCGCACCGCGAGGGAGGACAGGCGAGCCCCGAAGCGCTCCGGCGAGAGGTAGAGACCTTCGGGCGGCAACGGTCGGTACTGGCTACGGCGATCCGCCTGGTCGCGGGCGTCGAAGGCGTCCGTCACCTGTAGCCAGCGGTCAGCCAGGGCGCTGTCGGCCAGACTGTCCAGCGCCGCCAACAGGCCCTCGGGCAAGTAGTCGAACAGGGTCTCCAGTTCGCCGTAGTACAGTGGCAGCCAGTGCTCCATACCCGCCCGTCGGCCACCCCCGCTGACGGTCTCGTAAAGGGGGTCGCCCCCCGGGGCCCCGAAGGCCTCGGCATACCCGCGGCGGAACCGCGAGATCGAGGTCTCGTCCAGTAGCACCTCGCTGGCGGGCGGCAGGGACACCTCGGTCAGCTGCCGAGTCGATCTCTGGGTCTCGGGGTCGAAGGCCCGGATCGATTCCAGGGTGTCGCCGAAGAGGTCAAGGCGGACCGGCTCATCCGACGCAGTCGGGAAGACATCGATCACCCCGCCCCGGATGGCGAACTCGCCCTTCTCCGAGACGGTGGAGGCCCGGTGATAGCCATTAACGGCGAAATAGCGTTCCAGATCGGCGACATTGACCACCCGCCCCACCCGCGTGGAGTAGCCGGCGGCGACAAGCGCCTGGCGGGGCGGCAGCCTCTGGCTGACGGCGGCGACGGTGCTGGCGACCAGGAGTGGGCGGTCGCCCGCGCCGTCCTGGGCCAGCCTCGCCAGGACGGCCATCCGGCGCGCCGAGATCCCGGCCGAGGGGCCTGAGCGGTCATAGGGCAGGCAGTCCCAAGAGGGAAACTCCAGGACCTCAACGCCCTGGCCGAAGAAGCGGAAGGAGTCGACAAAGGCGGACAGGCGGGCGCCGTCTCGAGCAATGAACAGGGCCGCACCCCTGCGGCGCCGGAGGATGTCAGCGAGGACTAGGGCGTCAAAGCCCTCAGGAGCGCCGCAGACATCCAGCCGCCCCGGGTCGTCCGCAAGCCGTCTGAGGTCGGCCGGGCCAGGGGAGGCCGCGCCGTCAGCCGCCACGCACCGCTCCCGGGAGCTGGTGGACCTGATCGCGGAAGCGACGGAGCGCCGCCAGGGCTTCGGCGTCCACCTCGGGGGGCGGGGGCTCACGCTCGACGATCCAGGCGTAGAGATCCTGGTCGGGATGGGCCAGCAGGTCTTCCAGGGCGTCCAGACCCTCGGGGCTCAGGTCGCGCGCATGCGCATCGACGAAGGGACCCAGGATCAGGTCCGCTTCGCGGAAGCCCCGCCGCCAGGCGCGGAAGGAGAGCCTCTTCAGGCGTGTTTCATCGTGGATAGACATGTGACGGCGCGGGTATAGTGCGCGATGGCCGCCTTGGCCAGCGGCGGTCGGAAAAGGACCCATGCGGCCCGAGATTCTCTTTCCCTTGTTCGCGCCGGTCGCCAGCCTCCGCGGCGTTGGGCCGCGGATCGCACCCGCCCTGGAGCGGATTGCAGGACCGCTGGTCCGCGACGTCCTGTTTCTGGCCCCGCACGGGATTATTCGACGTCCGCGAATCTCCCTTGCAGAGGCCCGGCCGGAGGAGACGGCCACTCTGCGGGTCACCGTCGAGGAGTACCAAAAGCCGCGGTCACCCCAGCAACCTCTCCGGATCCGAACGTCAGACGGGGAGGAGCGGCTGGACCTTGTCTGGTTCGGGAATGCGGCGCGGGGCCTTGAGGCGCGGCTTCCCGTAGGTGCGCGCCGGTGGGTCTCAGGCCGGCTTGAGCGCTTCGGCATGGGTCTGCAGATGATCCATCCGGATTACGTCGTCGAGGACTCTCGGGCAGGCGAGATCCCAGATTTGGAGACCGTCTACCCGGCGGGCGGCGGAATCGCGCCCCGGGTGATCCGCCGTATCGTGCAGGGCGCCCTTGAGCGCACGCCGGACCTTCCCGAATGGCACGATCCGGCCTGGAAGGCGGGACGCGGCTTTCCCTCCTGGCGAGAGGCGATCCTGCGGCTTCACGCCCCGGAGAGCGAGGCTGACCTGTCCCCGGCCTCACCGGCCCGGGCGCGGCTGGCCTACGATGAACTTCTTGCCCACCAACTGGCCATGGCCCAGAGGCGCGCGCACCGCAGGGCGGGCCCGGGCGCCCGGCTGCCCGCCTCCGGCCTGGCCCAAGGGGTGGAGGCCGCCCTGCCCTTCACCCTGACCCCGGACCAGCGCACCGCCCTCGCCGAGATCCGCGCAGACCTTTTGTCCGGGCATCGGATGAGCCGCCTGCTACAGGGCGATGTGGGCTCCGGCAAGACGGTGGTGGCCATGCTGGCGCTCGCGGATGCGGCGGCAGCCGGGGCCCAGGCCGCCCTGATGGCGCCGACGGAGATCCTGGCGCGACAGCATTTCGAGACCCTATCTGCGCCCCTCGAGGCCGCTGGGATCGGCGTGGTCCTGCTGACCGGCCGGGATCGCGGGCCGGTGCGCCGGGAGAAGCTAGAGCGCCTCGTTTCGGGACAGACGGCTGTGGCGGTGGGGACCCACGCCCTCTTCCAGGACGAGGTTAGGTTCGCCCGCCTCGCCCTGGCGGTCATCGACGAGCAGCACAGGTTCGGGGTCGGGGAGCGTCAGAGGCTTCTGGACAAGGGCGAGGGCGTGCATCTCCTGTCCATGTCCGCGACGCCCATCCCCCGGACCCTCGAACTGGCGGCCTATGGCGACCTCGACGTCAGCCGCATCATCGGGAAGCCTCCGGGCCGCACCCCCGTCGCCACCCGCGCCGCGCCCATGACCCGGGTGACGGAGGTGGAGGATCGCCTGGTGGCGGCGGTCCTGGGCGGGGCGCAGGCCTTCTGGATCTGCCCCCTGGTGAGCGAGTCCGAGCTGATTGACCTCAAGGCCGCCGAGCAGAGGGCGCAGGACCTACGCCTGCGGCTCGGTGACCGCGTCGGACTGGTCCATGGCAAGCTGGCGCCGGCCGAGAAGGACGCCGTCATGGCGGATTTCGCCTCCGGCAAGGTCAAGGTCCTGGTGGCGACCACGGTCGTGGAGGTCGGGGTCAACGTCCCCAACGCGACCATCATGGTCATCGAGCAGGCCGAGCGGTTCGGCCTGGCCCAGCTGCACCAACTCCGGGGCCGGGTGGGGCGCGGACGGGCGGAGAGCGCCTGCGTCCTACTCTACGATCCCCCCCTGTCCGACACTGCCCTGAAGCGCCTCGACATCCTGCGCCGTTCGGATGACGGGTTCGCCATCGCCGAGACGGACCTCGAACTTCGGGGCGGCGGTGACGCATTGGGCCTGCGCCAATCCGGATTTCCGGACTACGCCTTCGTCGATCCCTTCCTGCATCGGGACCTGATCCTCGCCGCAGGGGACGACGCCCGGCTCATCCTCGCCCGGGATCCTGGCTTCAGCACGCCCAGGGGCGAGGCCCTCAGGGTGCTCCAGGCCCTGTTCGACTGGCGTCCGGAGACGGGGACAAAGGGCGCCTGAGGGCCCTGAAGGCCGCGAGGCGGCTCTGCGCATCCGCCTCGATATCGGCGTAGAAGAGGTTGAACCCGGGAGTCCGGAGGCGATCCTCCCAGGAGCCCGACGGCCTCAGCATCCGCGCCTCGGGACGTGAGACCCGCAGGATCCCGTTCCGGCACTGGGCCTCGACCTGGCGGGTGACAAAGGGCGGGCGGGCGCCCCACTCCAGGCCCGTCGCATTCGTAGCCCCCCGAGCCAGGCGGGCCGGGGCGGCAGCGTCCGTGACGGTCTGCAGCAGGGGGTTGTAGCAGAGCGGCCGACGGGTCCCGAGATTGACGAGATCGCCGCCGGACCAGACCAGGGAGCGGTCCTGGAGATCCCGGGCTCGCAGATCATCTCCTGAATAGGCCCAGACCCAGGCTGCGAGGCATCCCGCCTCGTTCGGGGTCTGGCAGGGCTTCAGTGGTGGGGCGTCGGCAGGGACCACGGCGTCGATCACCCAGGCCCCGACAAGGCGCGACCGGACGGCCGCGGCGGCCCCGGGCTCGGCCAGCAGCCTGGCGACAAGATCGCCCCCTTGCTCCACCCCCACCACCAGAATGGGACGATCCCCGGTCCGCGACAGGAAGTTCAGGAAGGCCGCGTCGGCGTCGGCGTAGGCGAAGCGGCGCGCCTCGCGGGCGTCCTCTCGCAGGGTGGTCAGGGAATAGAGGCCCGCCTGACGGTAGCGCGGGGCGAAGACCGCCCCGGCGGCGGCGAAGGGCCCGGCATGGTTCGGCGCCATGACGCGACGGAACACCTCCGCAGAGTCTGGGTCGTCAATGGGCCCAATCCAGTGCTCTGCCCCGGAGTAGGTTGTGGGCCCCAGGAAGAAGACCGCGGCCTCGCCCGCCCGAAGCGGCGCGTCGGGCAAGAGGGCCCAGGCCTCGGGACGATCGTAGTCGGGCGCCTGAGGGGGTGTGTAGATCTGGAAGGGCTTGCCCGGATCCATGGCGGCCAGGCGGATGTCGTCGCGTCGGATGAAGGCGAAGGCGGCGAGCAGTATGACGAGGACCAGGCCAGCTACCAGCCCGAGTGAAGGCCGCCGCCGGATACGCCGGGACCCTTCGGACTCGGACTCGGGGGCGCCGGCCATCTCGATAGCCTACCGGTAGGGCGTATCTGTCGCCAGGTACCGGCGGACATAGTCCTCGATCCCGGCTTCCAGCGGCGTAAAGCCGGTCGTGTAGCCCGCCTCGGCCAACCGCTCCATCCGCGCCTCGGTGAAGTACTGGTAACGGTCGCGGATACCCGCCGGCATGGGGATGTAGTCAATCTTTGGCGCCTGGCCGGCGGCGGCGAAGACCGCCCGCGCCAGGTCCTCGAAGGTCCGCGCCTGCCCGGACCCCAGGTTGTAGACCCCGTTCACCTGCGGCGAAGCGAGCAGCCAGGCCGCCACCTCGGCAATGTCGCGGACATAGACGAAGTCACGCTTCTGGCCTCCATCGGGAACGCCCTCCCGGTAGGACCGGAACAGTTGCACGCCTCGCCCGTCGCGGACCGAGGGCCAGATCTGCGCGGCCACCGACTTCATCGGCCCCTTGTGCCCTTCATTGGGGCCGTAGACGTTGAAGAACTTCAAACCGGCCCACTGGGGCGGCGCGTATCCCCGACCCGCCTGCCGCACGGCGAACATGTCGAACTGGGCCTTGGACCAGCCGTAGGCGTTGAGGGGGCGCAGGGCCGCCAGACTTTCGAAATCATCCCTGTCAGCAAACCCGAGGGCCCCGTCGCCATAGGTCGCCGCGGACGAAGCATAGATGAAACGCCGCTGGCGATCGGCGCACCAGCGGAAGAGGTCGCGGCTGAGGCCGAAATTGGTCTGGATGATCCGGTCGGCGTCGGGCTCGGTGGTGGAGGAGATGGCGCCCATGTGGATCACCGCCTCGACGTCGCGCCAGCGCTTCTCAAGCCAGTCGAACATCTCGTCCGGCGGTACGAAGTCGCCGATGGCGTGGTTGGCGAGGTTCCGCCACTTGCCGAGGTCAGCCTCGCGAAGCCGGTCGCAAACGACGACGTCCAAGCCCCGGTCCTCAGCCAGGCGGGCGACGATGTTCGAGCCGATGAAGCCGGCGCCGCCGGTAACGAAAATGATCCTGCGGGTCACGGCTCGCCCTCCCCGGCCATCCGGCGGATGGCGGCAGTTGTTGAATAGCCCACGACGAGGGGCGCCAGCCGAACTTCTCCACCCCAACCGCGGACAAGGTCGCCTCCGACCACCTGGGACTCCGAATAATCCGCACCTTTGACGAGGACGTCGGGACGGGCCGCGCGGATGAGTTCGAGAGGCGTTTCCTCATCGAAAGGAGCCACGAGATCGACGCTAGCCAGGCCCGCCAGAACCAAAGCCCGGCTTTCCAGGTCATTGACCGGCCGCCCCTCCCCCTTCAGCGCGCGGACCGATCGGTCGGAATTCAAGCCGACAATGAGCCGGTCGCACCAGGACCGCGCCTGGGCGAGGTAGGCCACGTGACCCCGGTGAAGAATGTCGAAGCAGCCATTCGTGAACCCGACCCGCAGGCCCCGGGCCCGCCAGCGGGCGACCTCCTCGACCATTCGCTCGGGGGTGGCGATCTTGGCGTCCGCCGCGGCCATGTGGACGGAACGCGCCGCCTCGACCAACTCCGCAGGCGAGACGGCCGCTGTGCCGACCTTGCCGACGGCGACCGCTGAGGCCAGCAGGGCGAATGCGATGGCCTCCTCGAGGGGGCCGCCGGCTGCGATCCCGACGCCGAGGGCGGAGATGGCGGTGTCCCCCGCGCCGGAGGCGTCGAAGACCTCGCGAGGCGTGCCTGGAAAATGCTGCACAGGCTGGCCGCGCACCGCCAGCGACATGCCCTGTGCCGCACGGGTGACTAGGATGGCGCGAGCCTCGCAGAGCTCCAGCGCTAGGGCCAGGGCGGCCTCGACCTCGGCGTCCGTGCCCGTGGGCAGGCCGGCGGCATGGGCGAGCTCGGAAGCATTGGGCTTGATGATTTCCACCGCGCCGTAACGGCTGAAGGAGCGGGCCTTGGAATCAACGATCACGGGAAGGCCCGAGGCCCGGCAGGCGGCGATCACCTCGTCCGTGACAACGCCCTTGCCGTAGTCGGACAGGATGATGACCCCGGCGCCGACGGCGACGTCTCGGATCGTCCGGGCGAGGCGCGCAGAGGTGTCCGCGCTGACGGCCCCCGTCTCCTCCACGTCCACCCGCAGGAGCTGCTGACCGCCTGAGACGAAGCGGGTTTTCAAGGTGGTCGGCCGGGTGGTGTCGGTGACCAGGGCCCCCTCGATCCGCCCATCATCCCCCACCAGCCGGAGGGCCTCATGACCTTCCGGGTCCGAACCGATCACCCCCACGAGGGCGGCCTGACCGCCGAGGGCGGCGACGTTGCGGGCCACGTTTCCGGAAGCGCCGAGCATGACCAGCTCGCGCTTCCGGGCCAGCACCGGGATCGGCGCCTCGGGTGACATCCGGCTGACCTCGCCATAGACGAAGCGGTCAACCATCACATCACCAACGCAGACCACCCGGACGCCGGCGCCGCGGGCGATCAGGTCCTGGAGGGCGGCGAAGTCCACGCGGCTCAGCCCTTGCGCCGCTTGGCGAGGGCGTCGAAGGCCAGCAGGTCCGCCATCAGGCCCTCGAACTCGGACAGGGGCACCATGTTGGGCCCATCGGAGGGGGCGTTGTCGGGATCAGGATGGGTCTCCATGAAGATGGTCGCGACACCGACCGCCACGGCCGCCCGCGCCAGTACGGGGACAAACTCCCGCTGGCCGCCGGATCGGTCGCCCTGGCCGCCGGGCTGCATCACGGAGTGGGTCGCATCGAACACCACCGGGCAGCCGATCTCGGCCAGGATGGGCAGGGCCCGCATGTCGCTGACCAGGGTGTTGTAGCCGAAGGTCACCCCGCGTTCCGTCGCCAGGGCGTTCGGATTGCCGGCGCCGCTGATCTTGGCGATGACGTTCTTCATGTCGCCGGGCGCGAGGAACTGTCCCTTCTTGACGTTGACCGCCCGGCCGGTCTCGGCGGCGGCGATCAGGAGATCTGTCTGGCGGCACAGGAAGGCGGGAATCTGGAGGACGTCCACCGCCTCGGCGACGGGCGCGCACTGCTCACGTTCATGCACATCGGTCAGGACGGGTAGGCCGAGGCTCTCGCGAATCTCGGCGAAGATCGGAAGTGCAGCTTTCAATCCGACCCCCCGGGCCGCCCGGGCGGAAGTGCGGTTGGCCTTGTCGAAGGAGGTCTTGTAGATCAAGCCGATGTCCAACCTTTGGGCGATGTCCCGAAGTAGGGAGGCGGTCTCCAGGGCGTGTTGGCGGCTTTCAAGCTGGCAAGGACCGGCGATGACCGTCAGCCGCTCGCGGTTTCCGATCCGCACCGAACGACCGGAGGGCGGCGCCAACTCGACGATGGCGTTAAGGCTGGACAATTGGGCGCTCCTGAGAGACGACTGCGGCATCAGGAGCGTTAAGTGGCTTGGAGCGAACGGCGGCACAAGCTCGAAATGAGCCTGTCTGCGCCGGCCTGCAGCCGGAGATGCCAAGGAGTTGCAGGGCGTGTCTTCTGTTCATGAAATCTGTCTCACCACGCTCGCCCTTCGACCGGGAGCCGTGAAGCGATCACCTGCGCTCAGGGGGCTTCCAGTCATTTTCCGATCTGCTCTGGATACCATGACGCGGGGCTGGATGGCGGGCGATGTCACTTTTGTGACCCCCGACGGCCGATCGCTGCGGATCACGTCTGGATCCGGTGGACCCTCTGCGACCATCCGCATCCGGAGTTTCCGTTTCATTCGCCGAGCCCTCCTCGCAGGCGATATAGGTTTCGCCGAGGCCTATGCGGCAGGCGAATGGGATACCCCTGACCTCACAGCGGTGCTGTCTGTTTTCAGCCTGAACTTCCAGAACCTGACCCAAGTCACTGAGGGAAATCCCTTTATCGGGGTGTTCAACTTCATCGGGCATCTGCTGAACGCCAATTCCCGTCGCGGTTCTCGGCGGAATATCCACGCGCATTACGACCTCGGCAACGCCTTCTATTCCCAGTGGCTCGATCCGACGATGACCTACTCCGCGGCGCGCTTCCGCGACGGGGCCGACAGCCTCGAAGCAGCCCAGCAGCAGAAGTACGCGTCGCTTTCGCGTCAGATGGAGTTGTCGACGGATCAACAGGTTCTGGAAATCGGTTGTGGCTGGGGCGGTTTCGCCGAGTTTGCAGCAAAGGAGGTCGGCGCCCGGATCACCGCCATCACAATTTCAAGGGAACAGCATGACTTCGCCCGTCGTCGAGTCTTCCAGGCCGGTCTGGCGGAACGGGCATCGATCCAGCTGATCGATTATCGCGACGTCACTGGCGTATTCGACCGCGTGGCCTCGATCGAGATGTTTGAGGCCGTTGGGGAGAAGTACTGGCCCACCTACTTCCAGACCGTGCATGACCGCCTCAAGCCAGGAGGCCGGGCCGGACTGCAGATTATCACCATCCAGGATGAGCTCTTCGAGGGTTACCGTCGCCGGGCGGACTTCATTCAGCGCTACATTTTTCCCGGCGGGATGCTGATCTCGGAGTCGCGGCTTCAGAAGGAGACGGCCCGCGCCAACCTCCGGTGGAGCGAACCTGACCGGTTCGGACTGGACTACGCCGCCACCCTCGCGGTCTGGAAGCAGCGCTTTGGCGTAGCCTGGGAGGATATCCGTCGCCTGGGCTTTGACGAGCGCTTCCGGCGAATCTGGGACTTTTATCTCAGCTACTGCGAGGCCGGATTCCGCACTCACAGAACGGACGTGATCCAGGTCGGTCTCGTACGGGCCTGATCACAGCATGGCGCCGGCGCCGATATCGCCCTAGACTGGCCCTATGTATATCGCCCGGAACGTCCTGGAAGCCATCGGCCGGACACCTTTGATCCGCCTGAACCGGGCCAGTGAGGCGACCGGCTGCGAAATTCTCGGTAAGGCCGAGTTCATGAACCCCGGGCAGTCGGTCAAGGACCGCGCCGCCCTCTACATTATCAGGGACGCGGAACGGCGCGGTTTTTTGCGCCCTGGCGGTCGGATCGTGGAGGGAACTGCGGGGAATACCGGTATCGGGCTCGCCATGGTTGGGCAGGCGCTGGGCTATCGCACCACCATCGTCATCCCGCGCACCCAGAGCCAGGAAAAGAAGGACGCCATCCGTCTTCTCGGCGCCGAGCTGGTCGAGGTTGACGCCGTCCCTTACTCAAATCCGGACAACTATGTCCGCTTTTCCGGGCGCTTGGCGGAGGAGCTCAATCAGACCGAGCCAAACGGGGCGATCTGGGCCAATCAGTTCGACAATGTCGCCAATCGACAGGCCCATGTCGAAACCACCGGCCCTGAGATCTGGGAACAAACCGAAGGGCGTATCGATGGATTCATCTGCGCCGTGGGGTCAGGCGGAACCTTAGCCGGTGTCGCCGAGGCCTTGCGATCCCGTCGATCAGACATCTGCATCGGACTCGCCGACCCTATGGGGGCATCCCTTTATCACTGGTACGCCCATGGTGAGCTAAAGGCCGAAGGAACCTCGATCTCCGAAGGAATCGGCCAGGGGCGGATCACGGCCAACCTGGAGGGCCTCTCCGTAGACAAGCCCTATCAGGTCTCCGATGAGGAGATGCTTCGGGTGATCTACGACCTCGCGACCCATGAGGGCCTCATCATGGGAGGCTCGACAGGCATAAATGTCGCTGGCGCGATCCGACTGGCGCAGGACCTCGGACCGGGCCACACCATCGTCACCATCCTCTGCGATCAGGGGGCCCGTTACCAAAGCAAGATCTACAACCCCGCCTTCCTTCGGGAGCGCGGGCTTCCTGTCCCGGAGTGGCTGACGTGAACGCCTCTCCACTGATAGCTGCGGCTGAGCTGGCCGTTCGGCTTGACGATCCTCAGATCCGGGTGCTGGACGCCAGCTGGTTTCTGCCGACCGAGGGGCGGTCCGGACGCAACGAGTTTGAAGAGGTGCGGATCCCGGGGGCGGCCTTCTTTGACATTGACGCCATCTCCGACGCCTCAGTTGACCTTCCCCACATGCTGCCCGATACGGAGGCGTTCGCCGTCGCCGCCGCTGCACTGGGCCTGACGCCTGACGCCGAAGTCGTGGTCTATGACAGCTTTGGCATACGGTCCGCAGCCCGGGTCTGGTGGACGCTGACGGTCATGGGTTTCGATCGTGTCCGGGTCCTGGATGGAGGCCTGAGAGTCTGGAAGGCGGAAGGTTTTCCGGTCGAGGTCGGCGCACCGAAGCCGCCTTCCCAGGGCGTCGCTTCGATATGGTTTGACCCAGCCCGGCTCCGGGATCAGGCGGCGGTCGCCGCCGCCCTCGATTCCGGTTCAGCCCAGGTTGTCGATGCGCGTAGCGCCCCCCGGTTCCGGGGCGAAGCCCCTGAGCCCCGACCGGGTCTCCGGTCAGGCCACATGCCCGGCGCCATCAACCTTCCCTTCGACCGCCTCCTGACCGAGGAGGGGCGACTGAAGCCGCCGGCGACCCTGGCCGAGGCCTTCCGCGAGGCGGGCGTGGACCTTGGCCGCCCCATCATCGCCACCTGTGGATCGGGGGTTACGGCCTCTGTGCTTGCCCTCGCCCTGGAGGTGCTCGACGCCTCTGCAGCCGTCTACGACGGCTCTTGGGCGGAGTGGGGTCGGGAGGACGGCGGCGAGGTCGCGGTGGGCGGAGCATGAAGCCATCGACCCGCCTGGTGCATCCGCCAGCGCCTTCGGGACGTGCGCCACAGACCGTGAACCCGGTCATCCAGAAGGGCTCAACCGTCCTTCTCCCCGACGCGGCGGCGCTCTACGACGACGACGCGTACGTCACCTATGGTCGGGGGGGTCTTTCAGTCCATGAGGTCCTCAAGGCCGCCCTCTGCGACCTTGAGCAGGCGACAGCGGTTGAGCTCTATCCCAGTGGTGTCGCCGCCGTTGGTGGAGCCCTGCTCGCCGTCCTTCAGGCCGGTGATGAGCTCCTGATGACCGACACGGCCTACAAACCTACCCGACGTTTCTGTGACCGCACCCTGGCGCGTTTCGGCATACAGACCCGTTACTACGATCCGACCCTTCCCACAGAGACCATTGCAGGCCTGATCGGGCCCCGCACGCGCGCGCTGTTCCTGGAGAGCCCCGGATCCCTGAGCTTCGAGATGCAGGATGTCCCCGCCTTGGCCGCCCTCGCCCGAAGTCGCGGCATGCTCAGCCTGATCGACAACACCTGGGCCGCCGGCCACCTCTTCAAGCCCCTCAATGTGGGTGTCGACATCTCGATCCAGGCCCTGACCAAGTATGTCGGCGGGCATAGCGACGCCTTCATGGGCTCGGCGGCGTCCCGTGATCGCGATGTCGCCGCTCGCCTGCACGCTGGCGTGGTTGACCTCGGCTGGTCGGTGGCGGCTGAGGACGCCTATGTGATGATACGAGGGCTCCGGACCCTTGATCTCCGGATGCAGCGGCATGGTGAGAACAGTCTCAGGGTGGCCCGCTGGCTTGAGGGTCGCGCCGAGGTCGCCGCTGTTCTGCATCCCGCCTTACCCGCCGCCCCAGGTCACGAAATCTGGAGACGAGACTTCTCCGGGGCCTGCGGCCTCTTTGCCTTTGTGCTCAAGCCTGCACCTCCAGACGCGACGGCGGCCTTTCTCAACGCACTGGAGTTGATTGGCCTTGGCTTTTCCTGGGGCGGTTTCGAGAGCCTAGCCATCGATTGCGATCCCCAGCTCAAGGTTCGCAGCTTCTGCAAACACTACGGCGGCGCGCTGGTTCGCCTGCATATCGGTCTGGAGGACCCTGCAGACATCATTGCAGACCTCGAAGCGGGCTTCGCCGCCTATCGCGACGGGGCTGCCTGAGCAGCCGCCAGCCGGCTCATCAGGAGGGCGGCCCGGCGGGTCTGCCGCTGCATGGCGGGAATGTCCATGGTTTCGCCGGGAGCATGGGCGCCCTCTCCACCGGCTCCCAGGCCCACCAGACCGTCGACCAGGTGCGAGACGAAGGCGATGTCTCCGGCGCCGCGACGGAGGGGATCAAGCTCGCGCATGACGGGATAGCCAAGGTCCCGGTTCACCAGGTTCAACTCTCCCAGCAGCCGGCGCGCGCCCTCGGTCGGCGGCATGGCCGGATAGCCCTCCGTGAACTCCAGGGTCGCCTTGGCGCCGGGAAGGCTGTCCGCGACAATGGCCTCCATCCGGGCCTTGAGCCGGTCTGTCTGATCGTTGGACAGGGTCCGCAGGTCTCCGATGGCCAGGGCTTCCCCGGGGATGATATTCCCCTTACCCGAAGCCCTTCCGCCCGTGGAGTCGCGGTTGAAGGCGGCGTCGGCGCCTCCGAGAACAAGACCGACGCTGTAGGTGGCGTTCGGTTCCCGGAGCTGTTCGCGGAAGGTGTCGAGAATACGGGCCAGCTCATAGATGGCGCCGTATCCGGCGCTCTCTGAGAAGACCCCGGAGGAATGGCCCGACTTGGCCTTGATCCGTAACGTCCAGGTGTTGGAGGAACGGCGGGCGATGGACCCCATGTCGGCGTCGTTCTCCCGGGCGAGACCCTCGAAGTCGAGAGCGACGTCAGCCTCCCGGGCGGCCGCAATCAGGTCGCGGCGGGCGATCTCGACCGGTTTCCCCACCCGTTCCTCATCCCCTGTGAGGACGACGGTGATGTCGGCGCCCCTCAGGGTCCCGGCAGCCTTCATGGCGCGAAGCGCCCCGATCATGATGACGATGCCGCCCTTCATGTCGTTCACCCCCGGTCCGACGACGGTGTCGCCGTTGCGGACATATCCCTTGAAGGGGCTGTCGGGCTCGAAGACGGTGTCCAGATGGCCGATGAGAAGCATGCGACGCCCCCCGCCCCCGCCCCGGTGGACGGCGATCAGATGCCCTGCCCGGCCCGTTTCGGCCATGGGGCTCCAGCGGACCTCAAAGCCGAGATCCTGGAACTCCCTGGCCACCCGCCGGCCGACGGCCTCGACCCCCGCCAGGTTCATGGTGCCGGAGTTGATTGCGACCAGCTCTTCCAGAAGCGCCAGTTGGGCCTCCTGTCCGGCGTCGATCCTCGTGACCATCTTCCGCTCCGCAGCGGAAAGGCTGGCGGCGGAGGCGGGGAGCGCGAAGACAAGAGCGCAGGCCAGCCCAAAGGCGAGACGCGAGAACATGGAACCCTCCTCTTCCGGTTGACCGGGAGATTGGCCCGCCGCAACCCACCGGCGCAACCCCGGGCTTGATTGGCGCGACGTCATCCCCCCATTGTGCGGCCAACATAATCGCGGGAGGACGGCATGGGACCCTACAAGCTTCTGATCGATGGCCAACTGGTCGACGGCGATGCTGTCATGCCGGTGATCAACCCGGCGACCGAGGAGGTGCTGGTCGAGTGCCCGCGCGCCTCGAAGGCCCAGCTGGACCAGGCCGTCGCCGCGGCCAAGCGCGCCTTCCCCGCCTGGGCCGCTACCCCGATGGATGAGCGCCGCAAGGCCCTGCTCGCCATGGCCGACGCCATCCAGGGCGACCTGGAGACCCTCTCCCGCACCCTCGTCCAGGAACAGGGCAAGCCCCTGCAGGACGCCATGGGCGAGGTTTTCGGTGCGGCCGCCTTCTTCCGCTACTTCGCCAGCCTGGACCTTCCCGAGAAGGTCATCGAGGACTCCGACGCCCGCAAGGTGATCTCCCGCCGCCGGCCCCTGGGCGTAGTCGGCGCCATCGTGCCCTGGAACTTCCCGATCATTCTGATGGCCTTCAAGGTCCCGGCCGCCCTGCTGGCCGGCAACACCGTGATCCTCAAGCCCGCCGCCACCACGCCCCTGACGACCCTGCGCATTGGCGAGCTGGTGAAGGACATCCTGCCCCCCGGCGTCCTGAACGTGATCTCCGACGCCAACGACCTGGGCGGCGCCATCACCGCCCATCCGGACATCCGCAAGGTCTCCTTCACCGGCTCCACCGAAACCGGCAAGAAGGTCATGGCCGGCGCCGCCGAGGCCCTGAAGCGCGTCACCCTGGAGCTCGGCGGCAATGACGCCGCCATCGTCCTCGACGGCGTCGATCCCAAGGAGGCCGCCCCCAAGATCTTCGGCGCCGCCTTCCAGAACTCCGGCCAGGTCTGCATCGCCGTAAAGCGGGCCTATGTCCACGAAAGCATCTACGACGCCATGTGCGACGAGCTGGCCAAGCTGGCCGACGCCGCCGTGATGGGCGACGGCCTCCAGCAGGGCGTGACCCTGGGCCCGCTCCAGAACAAGAGCCAGTTCGAGAAGGTCCTCGGTCTGATCGAGGACGCCAAGACCAAGGGCAAGGTCATTGCAGGCGGCGGTCGCGCCGAGGGCAAGGGCTATTTCATTCGCCCCACCATCGTCCGCGACATCGAGGACGGCGCCCGACTGGTGGACGAGGAACAGTTCGGTCCGGTCCTGCCGGTCATCAAGATCAAGGACGGCGAGGACGCCGTGCGCCGGGCCAATGCGTCCGAGTACGGCCTGGGGGGTTCCATCTGGGCCAAGGACCTCGACCGCGCCCTCGACCTGGCCGGCCGCATGGACACCGGCACGGTCTGGATCAACAAGCACGCGGAACTGGCCCCCAACATCCCCTTCGGCGGCGCCAAGTTCTCGGGCGTGGGCAACGAACTGGGCGAGGAAGGCCTCGCCGAATTCACCCAGCAGCACGTCATCAACATGGCCAAGGTCTGATCCGCCTGCACAGGCGGACAGGATGGCAGGAATACACCTGAAGCGATTGTTCGCCCTCGCCGCCTGCTCGGGACCCGGCGGGACCTGCGTGGCCTAACCTGCAAAACACGTGATCGGACCCCAGGCGACCGGCAAGCCGTTGCCCGACTTCCCTGCAGATGTTCCGGCGCCGAAGTTCCCGCTGGCTGCCTACCAGGCCTCTCCACTGGCCATGACGGTCATTCCCTTGCCGTGGTTGTCAGGCAATACGGGCGCCTGGGTGACAAGGACCGTGGATCCCGGAACGATGACCTCGGCGAGGGCGGCGTAGAAGCCTCTCGGGAGTCGCAGATGGTTCAGGATGCCGCTGTCCAGGGGAAGTCCATCATCACCGGCGTGCCCCGGAACCCCGACTAACACCCAGCGCGGCCGTCCGTCGGCCTGCGGCGCATAGGTCAGCACGTGCGTTTCAAAGTCATTGGCGGAAACCTCTGCCCGTGACCGCCCGATCTCGACCCCATTCCTGAGGACCAGGATTCTCTGATCGCTACGGGAGACGATGATTGTCACCGGCCCCTCAGGGGAGATCTCCGGCATCCAGCGGTAGGGTTCATAATCCGCCAAGGGAACATGGGGCGTGGCCACTCCCATCTCACCCTGGGCCGCCAGGACGCCTGCAGCCGGAGCCAGCATGGACTTGCCCGCCTCGCCGGCGACAATCACGGTGGCGCCCAAATGGGTTTCGCCGAAAAGCAGCCGGGCGAACTCGTAGGGGAGGTGAACGCAGCCGTGGCTCTCAGGATAGCCGGGCAAGCCACCCGCGTGCAGAGCCACGCCATCCCAGGTCAGCCGTTGCTGGTAGGGCATGGGTGCGTTGTTGTACTTGCTCGAGCGATGCTTGGCGTCTTTCTGGAGGATTGTGAAGACGCCTGTCGGGGTCTCATGTCCCGGTTTGCCGCTCGAGACCGTGGAGACGCCGATCCGGACCCCGTTCCTGTAGACGGTGGCCACCTGCCGCGAGAGGTCGACATAGACGGTGATCGGTCCGTCTGGAGCGATCTCAGGCGCCCAGACCCACTGGCCTGGCTTGAGTTGGTCAGCCTGCCGCGCAAGTTCGATCACGGACGAGGCCCGAGCGCCCTGGCCCAGGGCTTCCCCCGCCCCGAATAGCAGGAGCGCGGTCGCCCCCGCCGCAATGGCTATACCGTGGTTGCGCAAGGCAGCCTCCTGAAGAAACGCAGAGGCGCCCTGAGCGGAAGCCTCCAATGAATACCAGCACCTTCCCCGCAGCCCGGCCTCCGGCGCTCCCCCAACTGTCCTGCGCCCCGGCTGGCGCGCCCGGCAGGACTCGAACCTGCAACCGTCCGCTTAGAAGGCGGATGCTCTATCCGGTTGAGCTACGGGCGCTCCGGTCCAAGCGACGGCCTTAGTGGGTCCAGGGCTGCTTGCGATCCGCGGAGAAGTTGTCGGCATAGGCCTTGAGAATGCGTTTCGGGGCCTTTGGTTCGGTCACCCGGAAGGCCAAGCCGTGCTTCTGGGCGTAGGCTACGGCATCCTCCCGCGTCTCGAACGTCAGGCGAACCTGGGCGCTGGTGTCGTCGGTGAGGGTCCAACCCATCAGCGGGTCGGGCATTCTTGCGGAAGCGGGAGCGAACTCCAGCACCCAGTCGCGGGCGCGCGCCTTGCCGGACTGCATAGCTGTCTTCGCGGGACTGAAAATGCGCGCGATCATGTCTGCCCTCGGTCTCCTTGCCGGCTCTGGTCGGGGCGGCGTGATTCGAACACGCGACCCTCTGCTCCCAAAGCAGATGCGCTACCAGGCTGCGCTACGCCCCGAAGAGCGCCGGCTACAGTTCGCGATAGCCCTCTTCGGGGCGATCTGCAATCAGTCCGCAGCCTTGCGCATGAGTTTAAAGACTCCGCTGGCCCGGACCAGGTCGCTGCCCCCTGCATAGGCCCGGCCTTCAACAAAGGCCACCTCACGGGTCAGACGGGTCACGCGGCTCTCCCCGAAGACCCATTCACCCACCCGGGCCATGTGCAGAAAGTCGACGCTGAGATGAATGGTCACGCTTGACCGGCGAGAGGCTCGCCAGACGGCGGCGGCCAGGAGGCCGTCCATGAACGAGGTCAGCATGCCCCCGTGCACCAGTCCCAGCCCATTGGCGTGCCGCGGCAGGGCGAAAAAGGCGTGCTCGGTCGCCTCTCTCTGGGGGTCTCTGTGGAAGTAAGGGCCGTTGTGGGTGGAGTATGGGCCCCGGGTCGACGACAGAATGAAACCCGGCGGCGGTAGAATACTCCCCTCGGCGTGAGGGTCAGCAGTGGGCGTGAGGCTCATGGACGGGCCCGGAAAATCGAGAAATCGACGCGGTCTCCTGGCTGAAGCCCAATCTGCGCCGCCCGCCCGCCGGCCAGCTCCAGGACGCCCAGGATGGGACCACCGGCGGGTCGAGGGGTCTCATCCAGGGGCCTTGCATTGCGAACAATCGACCTGACCACGCCATCCTTCCGGATGTAGATGATGTCGAGCGGGATCAGTGTGTTGCGCATCCAGAAGGCGGCGTCTGGGCGCTCGCGGCCGAAATCGAAGAGCATGCCTCGATCGGGCGCCAGGCTTCGCCGGCACATCATGCCCAGTTCACGCTCACGATCGGAGTCGGCGACCTCGACGAGGAAACGGAACTCCCCTCTCACCGTACGAACCGTGAGGGGCCTGAGGGGCTTCAGTTCGGGATTACCTACGCACGACCCAGCCTCTGACGCCGCAAGGGCGACCGCCGACGGAGGCCCAGCGAAGAGACAAAGTCCTGCAAGAAAGAGGATCAGGGGGAGAGATCGCATTTCCTGGCCTTACCTCCGGCAGGCCCGGGGCGCCAGTCAGATCAGCTGCACCTCGGCCACCACCATTCCCTTGGGGCCTTTGCCGAAGCGGACCAGCAAGTCCTCTCCCGGCTGGAGGTCCTCAATCCCGACCCGACGCAGCGTCTCTATATGGACAAAGATGTCCCCGGCCTCCTGCTCACGGACCACGAAGCCATAACCCTTGGTGCGGTTGAACCACTTCACCTTCGCGCGCTCAAAGGGCCCCTCCGGATCCGGCGTTCGCCCCCCTCCGCTGGCGCTGGACCGGGGCTGAAAGCCGCCCCTGCCGCCGCGGTCAAACCCTTCGCGGGCGTAGCCGGCGCCGCCGGAATCGCGCTCGCGATGCCCTCCGTAATCCCTGTCTGTTCGACGCGCCGAATGCGGTTGGGCCGTACTCTCGTCGAAGTCGTGTATCTCGGAGACCTGCCACCCCTTGGGCCGTCGGATAGCCGAGCAGGACAAGGTCGCGCCTTCCGGCGCGTCCTCCCGCCCTACACCGCGAAGCGAGGTCACATGGATCAGCACATCCTTTCGGTCTGTAAGTTCAGGCTGATCGGGAACGATGAAGCCGTATCCCTTTCCCTCGTCGAACCATTTTACACGACCGCTGATCCGGACTGAGCTCTCCCGATCATCATCAAACCCGAAACCGGACATGGCCCCCTCTCGTCCGACTGGCGCGAGCTCTGGACAGAAACTCCGCAGACGAAAGTCTTTTCTTGTCTGTTACCCAACGTCAATGGCCGATTTTCGGCGAGCGTGTTCGTTTCTCGCAAACACCAACGCCCCCTTCGGCCAAACGCGACTTACGCCCTCAACTTACGGGCCGCCGAGAAGGCGCGGCTCCCCAAGAGCAGGCGCCCAGGTTTCAAGCTGCGATCCGCTTCCAGGGGCGGATCGCAATCCTTGAAATGCTTATCCTCGAGCTCGGTAAGGAGAGAGGACCCGGAGCAGATATCAGAACTTGGCCTGCATCCCGAACTCGAACACACGGCCCAGGGGGTTCTGGGTCATGTAGTCGTAGTTGTACTGGCTCTTGTAGAAGGGCGGCTGGTCGTCGAAAACGTTCTTAACCGACAGGGTCGCGGTCCACTTTTCCTGGAAGGTCAGGCGATAGGTGAAGTCATGGACCCACCGGTCATCGCGCTGCAAACGACGCCCCGCCACAACCGCGTTCACGTCATCCGTTCCAGCCCAGTACCGCGTGGTCCAGCGGAGGTTGTGATCGCCCACATTCCAGGTCGCGTAGACGTTCCCGCGAAGCCGAGGGTACGAATAGAAGGCAGACAGCAGCTCCGATTTCCCCGCGCGGTTCAATGCGGCGTCGAACACGAAATTTGTTCCGAGCAGTAGAGCCGCGCCGCGATTGTAGTCGGTGAGGATGCTGGCGTCGCCCCCCACTGTCAGATCGCCACTGAAAACGTCCGCCCAGCGATAAGAGGCGTTCAGATCAATGCCAGTAATGTCTGTGGCCGGCCCGTTGATCACGTTGTTCTGGACCGAGAGGAAGTTGTTCGGATGGCAGGAGGGTACGGCCTGCCCGCCGTAAAGGGTCGTATTGGTCGTTTCGGTCCCGAACCGGAAGCGCTCAAAGAGTGCGGCGCTTCCGCACGCCCAAGTCGCGGGGTTGCCCGTCGGGAACATGGTTCCGTAGATCCGGGCGGGGGTTTCGGTCGCGATCTCGTTCTCGAAGGCAAAGCTGAAGAAGTCGATCTGTCCCTGGAAATCACCGGACTCGAACAAGAAACCAATATTGTAGGTCGTCGCCGTCTCGGGCTCGAGGTTGGGATTTCCGAAGGTCTGCACAGGTCTGTAGAGCGGAGCGCCCGAGACCGGATTTGAGAACTGAGCCTGGATGAAGCCGAATCCAGGATCGAGCGCCGCCACAGGCGGTGCCCGGAAGGTGGTCCCGGCGGAACCGCGGACCGCCATCCATGGGAAAATCTGCCACCGGACAGAAACGCGCGGATTGGTCGTATCTCCGACATTGCCGCCATACCGCTCGTTTCGAATGGCGAAGCTGGCCGTCAGTGTGTCGAGGATCGGAACCTGCGCCTCCCCGAAGAAGGCGGTCACCTGGCGGTCGATATCACTTTCCCTTTGGGATCCGATGAAGGTGAACGGGCCGCCTCCGGGCACAGCGCAGGTGGGAGTCCCATCGCCATAGGGCTGACTGTCGACGCAGGGCGTGGCATCGCCATCAAAGTTTGAAGACAGTGCAATTGTGCGGTCGTTAAATCGCCACTGCGCGCCCACGGCCCAGCTGATTGGATCATCCGTCCAAAGGTTGAAGTCGCCCAGGTCGCCGGAAAGCTGGACCTGAGCCGTCGCGAGTTGTTGGGTGGTTGTGTTGATGGCGTCGTCCTGCAGCCAACGCCAAAGCGCTGTGTCGACCGCGGGGCCCTGTCTCAGGCCGGTGGACTGCCCATAGTTGGCGCCGTTGATGCTCGACTTCTGGATCGAATTGGCAAAGGGGTTCAGGTACTGACACGCCCCAACCCCAGGCACTCCCGTCGATGGGTTGCAGCCCGGCCCGCCGAGTCCGCGTAGGGCGAGCTGGATGCGATTTACATATCGATCCGGGGTCCTGTTGACTTGTTCAGCACGCATGTAGTTGAGGGTCGTACGCCACTCCCAACCGTTCGCCAGTTCGCCAATGAAGCCACCAACGATACGGAAGGAGGTGATCTGATTGCTCTGCTGGTCAGCGTCAAAACCGTGCAGCGGGTTACCGCCCATCGCCGCTGGTCGCCACTGGGTCTGGTTCATGGTGACGCCGTTGGCCAGCGCCGCAGCGCAGATCGCCGCCGTGATCTGAGGTTGTGTCGCTGTTGGACAGGGGTTGAACAGGGCCTGCAGGCCCGGATTACTCGCCGGGACGAAATAGCGAGACTGGATGGCTCCAGGGGCCGCCGGCATAGGGGAGGTCCCTCCCCCCGGGGAGGCGCCACTGGCTTCGATCGGCGTGGGAAACTGAACCGTCGACTGAGACGCGGAGACACGATCGTCCGGAACTTCGGTTCGGGACCAGAGAACCTCGCCATGGAACCTAAGTCCGTCCGTAAGGTCGAAATTGGCTTCGCCGAACAGATGGTAATGGTCCTCATTCGCGACGCGGGTGTCGTGATAGGTGAATGGGTAGAAGCACTGTCCATTGGGGACAAAGGAGAGCCCGCCCAACTGGGTGCAGCCTGCATCCGAAAAGGTTGCAGACAATGTCGCGCCTAGCGGCACGCCCGGGCGGGTTGGGTCCTGCACAAACCCGCCATTTGGTCCGATCACTGGGGTCCCCAGAATGGCGTTATACCCCCCCGGATTGCTGCCCCCCGAGATCCCGCTGATATTCAGGGCGTCCGGGAAGATGGCGTTGGGAAGAGTCCAAGGCAGATCGACACCATTCAGCTCGCTGCGATGTCGGTAGGAAGCCGCCAGAAGTATGTTGCCGCCATCGAACCTACGGCCCCAGGCTGCGGAAGCCTCATAGTCGCCATCCGATCCATCGATCAGGGCGTACTTGCCGCTGGCCTCAAAACCATCCAGGTCCCGGCGGGTGATGAAGTTCACCACGCCGGCCACGGCGTCAGACCCATAGGTGGCTGCCGCGCCGTCGCGCAGGACTTCGACCTGTCCCACTGCAATTGTTGGCACAACGTTGATGTTGACGAACTCCTGCCCGCCCGCAGCGGTGATCGTCGACAGGCGCTCACCGTTCATGAGCGAGAGCGTCCGGGTCAGTCCAAGTCCGCGAAGATTTATGGTCGCCACGCCAGCGGCTTGGCCCCCTAGGAAGCGATTGGACTCACCGATATTGCCGCCCGAGACTGACGGAATGGTCCGGACAAGGTCGACAAGAGAAGGACTGCCCTGCTCCTGCAGCGCCTCATTGGTGATCACGTCCACCGGCAGGGCGGCGTCTTCTGGCGTGCCGCGGATCAGGGACCCGGTGATCACCAGTTCTTCGACCTGGTTGTTGCTTGCGCTGGCTGACCCCTGAGCCGCGGCCGGGGTTGTAAGGCCGAGGCCCACGGTGATCGCCAGGGCCGAGCTGGCATAGAGATAAAGGCGCCGTGACATGGCTTCATTCCCTCCCTGATGGCGGGTTTTCCCGCACGAATGACAATATGATGTCCACACTTTGCCGGATGAGGCAAGTTTTCAGGCCTGGGCCCTGGAGGCGCTGCACCGGGCGTTAAGGCCCTGGCTGATGGCGACCGGCGTGAACACAGCGCCCGGGGATCATGAGCGCGCCCCAGGGCTCACAATGGGGCCCGGATCAGGACAAGAGAAAAAGAGTGAAAATTCAACCTCGCGTGGCAGTCCCTAGGGGAGTCGAACCCCTCTCTCCAGGTTGAAAACCTGGCGTCCTAACCGATAGACGAAGGGACCGCAGACGCGAGAGCGGCGTCTATATCCGCCTTCCCGGGACCGTGCAAGACGCCCCTCCCGGTTTTCCCGGAGCTCTGCGCCTCATGGCGCGGTAGCCTGTCTTGGGTCTGCCGCGTCCTCGATCTCGAGTTCAACCGAAGCCTTCCCCTGCCAGTCATCGGCCCGCAGGCGACCGGCGACGTGAAGGACTCCGCCCGCCAGCAAAGCCTGGCCAAGAGGCGTGTCCTCCGCCCTCCAGGCCACCGCCTTGAGACGTCCTCCAGCGGAGTCGGAAAGGGTCACCCGGACATGGCCTCCGCGCATGGGAATCGGACGTTCGATACGCACCGCGGCGGCGGCGAAGACGGGCTCCGGGTTGCCCGGGCCGAAAGGGGCCAGCCGGGCGAAGGCGTCCAGAAGGGCGCGGTCCGTCCCCCGGGGCGTGATGAGGGCGTCGACCTCCAGGGCGTCGGACTCCGCGGCCCGGGCCTGGTCCTCCCCCAGCCGGGCCGCCAGAAACTCGGCGAAATCCCGGATCCGGTCCGGGCGGATGGACAGGCCCGCGGCCATCGGGTGTCCGCCCCCGGAGAGTAGGAGTCCCGCCTCGAAGGCGGCCTGCACCGCCGCGCCAAGGTTGACGCCGGGTTGGGACCGCCCCGATCCCTTGCCCACCCCGGCCCCGGTGTCCACGCCGATCACGACCGCTGGGCGTCTGTAACGCTCGCGCAGTCGGCCGGCGACAATACCGATCACCCCGGGGGGCCAGCCCGGGGCTGACACCACCAGAACCGGCGCCGCCTCAAAGCTTCGGTCCGCCTCGAGGATCGCGACGGCCTCGTCGAGAACCCTCTGCTCCACCGCCCGACGCTGGCCATTGAGCTCATCCAGCTGGGCGGCCAGGAGAGCGGCCTCGGCGGGATCGTCCGTCGCCAGCAGGCGCGCGCCCAGATCGGAACGGCCAATGCGCCCGCCGGCGTTGATCCGCGGCCCCAGGATGAAGCCGGCGTGGAAGGTTGTGGCGGTCCCGCTGACCTTGCCGATATCCGCCAGCGCCTTCAGACCGGGATTGGCCCAGCGGGACATCACCTTCAGTCCCTGCGCCGTCAGGGCGCGGTTGAAACCGGTCAGGGCGGTGACATCGCAGATAGCGCCCAGGGCGGCCAGGTCGAGCCATTGCCGCAGGTCGGGCTCCGGGCGGTCCTTGAAGAGACCTTGCTGTCGGGCCTCCCGGTTGAGGGCGGCGAGCAGGACAAAGGCCACACCCGCAGCCGCCAGCATCCCCTGGCCTGAATTGTCGTCGGGCCGGTTCGGGTTGACCAGGGCCAGGGCCGGAGGAACCTCGCCGGGCCGCATCAGGTGGTGGTCAATCACCACCACGTCGAGGCCGATCTCCCGCGCCGCCGCCAGGGCATCCACGGCCGCCGCCCCGCAGTCGAGGGTGACCACCAGGTCGGCGCCCTTCTCCTTCAGCGACCTGAAGATGGCGGGGCTGGGGCCATAGCCTTCCGTGACGCGGTCGGGAATGTAGACCGGAACCTCCCGGCCCATGGCGCGCATCCAGCGCACCAGTTGGGCCGCGCTGGCGGCGCCGTCGACGTCGTAGTCCGCGAAGACGACCATCGAACGGCCCTTCACGAGCGCATCGACCAGCACCTCCGCCGCCTGGTCCATGTCGCGGAAGGACGAGGGGTTGGGAAATTGCGCCTTCAAGGTCGGATTAAGGTAGGCCTCGCCGTCATCCGGCCCCACCCCCCTTGAGGCCAGGGCCCGGGCAAGGGGCTCGCTGAGGCCGAGGAGGCTCTGATGGCGCCGGACAAGCTCGGCCTCCGCCGGCCGGGCTGCCCAAACGCGCCCCGTCAGGGATCGGCCCACTCCGAGAAACGGACCTTCCCCTGCAGACATGGGATCAGGCTGGACGCCGCATCCGCACTTCGCGGACATCGCCAGTGGAGGAGTTCATCACCAGGCTGTGGGTGATGATGTACCCGCCCTCACGCCGGATTCCGTCCAGAAGGGCGCCCTTGGTCACCCCTGTGGCCGCGAAGATGGCGTCGGCCCGGACCATCTCATGAAGGTCGTACTTCTTGTCGAGGTCGGTGATCCCGACCCGCCGGGCGCGCTCCTTCTCATCGACGTTCCGGAAGACCAGGCGCCCCTGGAACTGCCCGCCCACGCACTTGAGGGCGGCGCAGGCCAGCACCCCCTCGGGGGCGCCTCCCTGCCCGACATAGAGGTCAATCCCCGTGGCGGGGTCTGCCGTGTGCATGACGCCGGCGACGTCGCCGTCTGTGATCAGACTGACCCGGGCGCCGACCGAGCGGATCGAGGTGATGACCTCGGCGTGACGGGGCCGGTCGAGAACACAGACCGTGATCTCCTCAGGCGAGACCCCCTTGGCCGCGGCCAGAGCCCGAACATTGTCGGCGGCCGAGCGATCAAGGTCGATCACCCCAGCGGGATAACCCGGCCCGCAGGCGATCTTGTCCATATAGGTGTCAGGGGCGTTCAGAAGCGTGCCCTTGGGCGCCCACGCCATCACCGCAAGGGCGTTGGCCATGGCCTTGGCGGTAAGGGTCGTGCCTTCCAGTGGGTCGAGGGCGATATCAATGGCCGCGCCGCCGCGTCCAACCTTCTCCCCGATATAGAGCATCGGCGCCTCGTCCCGTTCGCCCTCGCCGATAACGATTTCACCGTCGATGGCCAGGCTGTTGAGGGCCGTACGCATCGCATCCACGGCGGCCTGATCGGCAGCCTTCTCGTCGCCCCTGCCTACCAGCGTAGAGGCGGCGATCGCGGCGATTTCGGTAACGCGGACTGCGTCCAGGACAAGGCTGCTGTCCAACTGCTCAGTACTCATCAGGAAGTCTCCGGGCCGCGTCGGGCCGTGATTATCGTCGATCTTCAGATTCCTGCGATGTGCAGAAGCCTCGGGGGTTCGAGCACCGCTGGCAGGCGGCCGATCCGGGACACGGCGGCCTCGAGGACGGTTTCGGCCACGGCATGGGTGGTCATGACGATGGGCACGCCAGGCGTGTCACCCGGGGGCTTCTGGAGGAAGCTCTCGATGGAGACGCCCGCCTCGGCCAGCCCCTCCGAGACTGAGGCCAAGACCCCCGGTTCATCGCGAACCATGACACGGATATAGCCGCGGCCCTCTGCGACCAAGCCTTCGGGGGGCGCGCAGGGCCGCAGATCCAAGGCGGGAGACTGGAAGACAGGCCGGCAGCCGCCGACCATAACATCCGCGATATCAGCGGCTACAGCCGCAGCGGTGGGTCCTGCGCCCGCTCCGGGGCCCTGCAGGAAGATCCTGCCAATTCGCCTTCCCTCGACGTAAAGGGCGTTCAGAGCCCCGTCCGCCTGAGCGATCGGATGACTCTTGCGGATCAGGAAGGGCCTCACCCGGACCCGGGCGCCTTCACCGGCTCGCTCTGCCGAGGCGATCAACTTGATGCGATAGCCGAGGTCGGCGGCCAGGCGGATGTCGAGGAGGTCCACATTGGCGATGCCTTGGATCTCTGCGGCGGCGAAGTTTGGCGATCCGCCGAAGGCCAGGGCCGCCAGTATGGTGATCTTGTGGGCGGCGTCGAAGCCTCCGACATCCATGGTCGGGTCCGCCTCGGCATAGCCCAGCCGCTGGGCCTCAGCCAGCACGTCGGCGAAGGCCGAACCCGAAGCCTCCATCTCCGTCAGGATGTAGTTGCAGGTGCCGTTCAGAATACCGGAGAGGCTTTGGATGTCCTCGCCAACCAGGGCCTCACGGACCGTCTTCACCGCTGGAACGCCGCCCATGACGGCGGCCTCGAATAGCAGGGGAACCCCACGCGCCTCGGCGAGGGCCGCCAGTTCGGCGCCATGCTCGGCGATCAGGGCCTTGTTGGCGGTGACAACAGCCTTGCCGGCCTGCAAAGCGGCCTCGACTGCCGCCTTGGCGGGTCCGTCCGAGCCGCCTACCAGCTCGACGAAGACATCGATGTCAGTAGACTGGGCCAGGGCGACGGGATCGTCGAACCAGGCCAGGTGAGAGATGTCCACCGGGCGCGCCCGTGACCGGGATCGCGCCGAGACAGCCGTAACAACAACCCGCCCGCCCGCCGGCGCGTAGTCGGGTCGCTCGGCGAGAAACGCCAGCAGCCCAGACCCGACCGTGCCCAATCCGGCGACCCCGATTCGCCAGGCCCTGGGGTTCCTGGTTGTGCTCATTGACCCGTTCCCGTGTTGTGAGCCCGTCCGAGGATCTCGTCTGCGCTGGACAGGAACCGACGCACATTCCGGGCGGCCTGCCGGATGCGGTTCTCGTTCTCGACGAGACCAATGCGGACATAGCCTTCGCCGTACTCCCCGAAGGCGACGCCAGGGGCGACGGCGACCCCGGCCTCCTCGATCAGGAGCTTCGAGAAGAGCATGGACCCAGCCTCGCGGAAGGCTTCCGGAAGCGGCGCCCAGGCGAACATGGAGGCGGGGGGCGCGGGGATGTCCCAGCCCGCCCTCTTCATCGACTCCACCAGGGTGTCCCGGCGCCCCTTGTAGATGGATCGGATCTCGTCGACGCAATCCTGCGGCCCGTTGAGGGCCGTGGCCGCCGCCACCTGGATCGGGGTGTAGGCGCCATAATCTAGGTAGGATTTCACGCGCGCCAGCGCCGCGCAGATGCGGGCGTTGCCGACCACCATGCCGACCCGCCAGCCGGCCATGGCGTAGGTCTTGGACAGAGAGTTCACCTCCACTGCGATGTCCTTGGCGCCGGGAACCTGGAGCACCGACGGAGGAGGATTGTCGTCGAAGTAGATCTCGGAATAGGCGATGTCCGAGAGGACCAGCATGTCATGCCGGCGCGCCAGGGCGACGGCCTCCTTGTAGAAATCGAGGTCAACCCACTGCGCCGTCGGGTTCGACGGATAGGACAGGATGAGGACCGACGGCGGCGGCGCCGAATGCTTCACCGCGCGGCTGATGCCTGACAGATACTCTTCCGGCGACAGGGCCGGGACATGGCGGATGACGCCGCCCGCCATGATGAAGCCATAGGCATGGATGGGATAGGCCGGGTTCGGGCAGATGATGACGTCGCCGGGCGCGGTCAGGGCCTGGGCCAGGTTGGCGAACCCCTCCTTCGAGCCCAGGGTGGCGATGACCTCGGTGTCGGGGTCCAGTTGAACGCCGAACCGACGCTCGTAATAGCCCGCCATCGCCCGGCGAAGGCCGATAATGCCCTTCGAGGCGGAATAGCGTCCGGCCTTCGGATCCCGGGCCGTCTCGATCATCTTGTCGACGATGTGCTTGGGCGTCGGCATGTCGGGATTGCCCATGCCGAAGTCGATGATGTCCACGCCCTCGCCTCGCAGACGGGCCTTGATGCGGTTGACCTCCTCGAAGACGTAGGGCGGGAGGCGACGGATACGGTGAAACTCGGGTGTCATGTCTGCTCTGGCCGCGCTGATCGCAGCGAATGGGGAGCCTGTCCATGCTTGGCATAGCCTTCGCTCCGAAGGCCGCCAAGCGGTTTGAGAGGATCGCCTCCGCGGGCCCTAGCGAACGGGCGGCGGAGGCGGTGTAGCTCGCTTGCGCATCTCCCGGGCGAAGGACTCTGCAGCCGCCGTCGCGGAGACCAAGGGTGCGGCAGGCCCGGAGTCTTGCCGCGCCCCGGAAGCGAACGCCTCCGTGTCCTGTAGCGTCCAGGTCTCTTCCCCGGTGTCCTCAAAAAGGTCAGAGCCACTCGCGAGGACCTCACTGGCGGCCTGTCCCCAGACCGCCAAGGGACGGCTATCCTCGGGAAGCGTCGGGATGTCCGAGAAACGGGGGTAGGACCTTTCAGCCCGTGCAATAGCCGAAACTTCCGCCTCCGCCGCCGCCGGCTTCAGCGCGGGGGCGGCCTGGGGCGTTGCGCATCCGCACACCAGTAAGGCGAGCACCAGGGGCGCCGGGGCGAGGCCAAAGCGGGGAATCGGAGGTTGTGCGGGGTAGCGCTTCATGATCGCCTCGGTCTTATGTCATGATCAGCATCTATGAAAGCCTGAGGACACCGCCTGGGGCGACGGAGGCCACATCATGGTCGGCAAGAAAACTCCCACAACAAAGCCGTCGAAGGCCGCGCCCAAGCGCAGCCGCGCCAAGCCCAAGGCGGTTACGCCGGACTCCAAACCCCAGATTGAAGCCGCTGCAGCGGCTTCGAGCCCCGATCCGGCTCTCGAGCCGCAGGTGGGAGACGGCTTCGCCAGTGCGTTCTCGGCCGCGGGCGCGGAGACGCTTGAATCCCTGGAAGCGCTGTCGAGGAACCTCGCCCGGGCTGCAATGACCGCACAGGGCGCCATGGCGGACGCCGCAGTGAGGCAGTCCGATCGACCCCCGGGTCTGGATGCCGATCCCTTCCACGTCGGTCCGGCGATGGCGGAGGTCATGGCCAGTCTCGCGGGCCGGCCGGACGCCATGATGGAGGCGCAGGGCGACCTCTGGAGACGCTACGCTGAGCTCTGGCACTTCGCCGCCCGCCGGGCGATGGGCGAGACCGCGTCCCCGGTGGCGTCGCCCGCCAAGGGCGACAAACGATTCAATGCTCCGGACTGGACCGAGAATCCGGTCTTCGATGTGATCAAGCAGTCCTACCTGATCACCTCTGACTGGATGAACGGCCTCGTGACGCGGGCGGAGGATATCGATCCGATGTCCCGCCGCAGAGTCGAGTTCTTCACGCGGATGCTGACCGACGCCCTGTCGCCCTCGAACTTCCTCGCCTCGAACCCAGAAGCCCTCAAGGAGGCCCTGTCCACCCGGGGCGAGAGCCTGGTCCGCGGCATGGAGAACTTCGCCGGCGACCTTGCCCGGGGTGAAGGGCAGCTGGCGATCAGCCAGACGGACTATGATCAGTTCGAAATCGGCGTGAATGTCGCGACAGCGCCCGGCAAGGTGGTTTTCCAGAACGAGATCATCCAGCTCATCCAGTTCTCCCCTAGCACCGGGCAGGTGCATGAGATCCCGCTGGTGATCTTCCCGCCGTGGATCAACAAGTTCTACATCCTCGATCTGCGGCCCGAGAACTCGATGATACGCTGGCTGACCAGCCAGGGTTTCACGGTCTTTGTCGCCTCCTGGGTCAATCCGGACGGTCGCCTCTCAGACAGGACCTTCGAGGACTACATGCGCCTCGGCATCTATGAGGGCACGGCGGCCGCCATGAAGCAGGCGGGCGTCGATCGGGTGAACACCGTCGGCTACTGCATCGGGGGCACCCTCCTGTCCGCCACGCTGGCGCACATGGCGGCGAAGGGCGACGAGCGGATCGCTTCGGCGACCTTCTTCGCCGCCCAGCAGGATTTCTCCGAAGCGGGCGACCTCCTGCTGTTCACCAGTGAGGAATGGCTGTCAGACCTCGAGAAGCAGATGGAGAGCGGCGGCGGTGTCCTTGCCGGCCAGGCCATGGCCGATACCTTCAATATGCTGCGCTCCAACGACCTGATCTGGTCCTTCTTCGTCAGCAACTACCTGCTGGGTAAGGAGCCCAAGCCCTTCGACCTGCTGTTCTGGAATTCCGACCAGACGAGGATGCCCCGGACCCTCCACCTCTACTACCTCCGTCGTTTCTACGGGGACAACGCCCTCGCCAAGGGAGAGCTCGAGCTGGACGGCGTCAGGCTCGACCTCGGCGCGGTGAAGACCCCGGTCTATGTCCAGTCTTCCAAGGAGGACCATATCGCTCCGGCCCGGTCGGTCTATCGCGGCGCGCGCCTGTTCGGTGGCCCAACCACCTTCACCCTCGCCGGGTCCGGGCATATCGCAGGGGTGATCAATGCGCCGGTGGCCAACAAGTACCAGCACTGGACAAACCCCGCCCTGCCGGAAACCCTCGAGGCTTGGCAGGCGGACGCCTCAGAGACGGCGGGATCCTGGTGGCCCCACTGGGCGGACTGGCTCCGGGCCCGGTCGGGCCAGATGGTCCCGGCGCGGGATCCCGCCGCCGGTCCCCTGCCCGCCCTTGAGGAGGCGCCGGGAAGCTACGTCAAGGTGAAGTCCTGACGCGGGGCATGGCCAACCTCAGGCTGGCCAGCAGTGCGCCCACCGGGATGGTCAGGCTGACCATCCACGGCGCCAGCGGCGAGGGTCCCTTCTCCAGGCCAAAACCCATCAGCCTCAGGCTGAGGGGATTGAAGCCCGTCACGCCTGAGGTCCAGTCCATCCAGGCCGTCCCTGCCCCCGCAAGGCAAAGGAGCGCCCAGAGGACCCTGCCCTCCAGGGCAGGCGCCCGAAAGACGCGCACCGCAGTCCAGAGCATGAAGACGGGAGTCGCCGCCGCCATGCCCAGGAACAGCCACTGTCCCGGCGTCCGCCCGGGCGCCCAGAAGGCCTGGGCCGCAGTGTCCTCGTTCGTGACTTCCGTGTAGGACATGGACAGGGCCTTGTAGACCCGGACCACCTCATAGCCGCCAGCCCCTGGCGGCGGGGCTTCCGGCTTCTCGATCAAGATCGCGGACTCCCGCCGGGGCGTACGCGCCGTTGCCGGGACAACTGTACGCCAGCCCACAGGCACAACCGCCAGGTCAATCACCGCCCTGCGCTCAGCGAAGGTGTAGAGATACTGCATCTCCGCCCGCTCATCGGGGCCCTTGGCGCCGGGCAGCACCTGCCTGGAAGAAAGGAGCCGGATGGACCAGGGCGGATCGGCGGGAAAAGCGACGCGGACGTTCTCAATCCGCTGGGCGTAATCGGGAGACGCCTCAAGGGCGGGGGCGAGGCTGCGGTCAATTGCGGGCCAGTCGCCACGCTGCACCGCGTCGATGAAGAGCCTCCCCATCCGGTCAGCATCGAGCTCCGCCCTCGGGGGAGCACAGCCTGCTAGGATCAGAAGGATCAGCGGGACAACCAGACGGATCATGCCGGCCGGAACCTCAGGGCGAAGCCGTTGTTGCAGTACCGCAGACCGGTGGGGCGGGGTCCGTCATTGAAGCGATGCCCGTGGTGTCCCAGGCAGCGGGCGCAATGGTACTCGGTACGCGGGACCCCTATCAGCCAGTCGGTCTTGAAGCCGAGGGCGCCAGGGATCGCCGTGTGGAAGCTCGGCCAGCCGGTCCGGCTGTCATACTTCCAGGCCGAGCGGAACAGGGGCAGGTCACAGCCCAGGCAGTGGTAGGTTCCGTTGCGCTTCTCGTGGAGAAGCGGGCTCGACCCCGGCCTCTCGGTGTCCTCCTTCCGAAGGATGGCGAAGGCGACCTGAGGCAGTCGACGGCGCCACTCCGCCTCGGTGAGACGCCGGAAGGGCGAGCCGGCGTAGGGGTCCGATGCAGCCAGAGCCGACGGCGCCCCCAAAGCGAACGCCGCGCCAAGGAGGAGGGATCGGCGGCTCGGGCCAGGGTCAGAGACCTGCATCTTCTTCCAGCCCCAGCATGAGGTTGAGGTTCTGCACGCAGGCCCCTGAGGCGCCCTTGCCCAGATTGTCCAGGATCGCCAGCAGCCGGGCCTGGGCCCCGTCCGGGGATCCGAAGACGAAGAGCTTCAGGAGGTTGGTTCCGTTCACCGACTCCGGGTCGAGCTCCCGGACGTAACCAGCCGCCCCGGCCCGGCTCTTCTGGAGCTCGGCGCAGGCCTCAGCCCCGGCCACCTGGACGAAGCGCTCGCCGGCATAGGCGGCCGCAAGGGCGTGGCGCAGGGCCTCGGGCGAGGGGCGGCCCGGCAGGGCGTGAAGCGCCAGCGGGACCTCCACCAGCATGCCCTGGGCGAACCGGCCGACGGATGGGGCGAAGACCGGCGCATGGTCTAGCCCGACATGAATCTGCATTTCCGGCAGATGTTTGTGAACCAGGGACAGGCCATAGCTGCGGAAGGCGTCGGCCGTCCCCTCAGGCGGGGCGCCCTCAAACTCGGAAATCAGTCCCTTGCCACCGCCCGAGTACCCGGAAATGGCGTTGACGGTGATCGGGAAGTCCGACGGCAAGAGCCCGGCGCGCACCAGGGGCCGGACCAGCCCGATGAAGCCCGTCGGATAGCATCCCGGATTGCTCACGCGCAGAGAGTCGCGGATCGCCGCCCTCTGGCCCGGCGACATCTCGGCGAAGCCATAGGTCCAGCCCGGGGCGGTGCGGAAGGCGGTCGAGGCGTCGATGACCTTGACCCGGTTCGAGGCGATCATGGACACCGCCTCGCGGGACGCGTCATCCGGCAGGCACAGCACCACGAGGTCCGCCGCATTCAGCAGTTCGCGACGCGCCTCCGGGTCCTTGCGACGCGCCGGATCGATGGACAGCAGGGACAGGTCCGTGCGGCGCTCCAGCCGCTCACGGATCTGCAGCCCGGTCGTTCCGGCCTCGCCGTCGATGAAAACCTTGGACGCCATGGCGACATGTCCCCGATCAGGAGAAACGAAAAGGGGCGCCCCGGTTGCCCGAAGCGCCCCAGGATCCTCGCAAGAGCCGGCTCCTAGCGCTTCGAGAACTGGAAGCTGCGGCGGGCCTTGGCCTTGCCGTACTTCTTGCGCTCGACCACGCGGCTGTCGCGGGTCAGGAAGCCGTGCGGCTTCAGGACCGAACGCAGCTCGGGCTCGAAATAGGTCAGGGCCTTGGAGATGCCATGGCGGATTGCGCCGGCCTGACCGGAGAGGCCGGAGCCGGCCACCGAGACCAACACGTCGAACTGGCCGGAGCGGTTTGTGACCTCGAGGGGCTGGGCGATCATCATGCGCAGAACGGGGCGGGCGAAGTACACGCCCTGGTCGCGGCCATTGATGGTGATCTGGCCCTTGCCGGGCTTGATCCAGACGCGGGCGACCGCGTTCTTGCGCTTGCCGGTCGCGTAGGCGCGTCCCTGGGCGTCGAGCTTGCGCTCATGGACCACCGCCTGGGGGGCGGCCTGGGTGGAGAGGCTTTGCAGGGCGTCAAAGCCTGTGGGAGCGGGAGCGTCGGTCATCGGCTTACTTGGTCCGCACGTTCTTGGCGTTCATGTCGCCGAAGACCACGGTCTCCGGGTTTTGGGCGGCGTGGGGATGATCCGCGCTGGCGTAGATGCGCAGGTGCGTCATCTGCTTGCGGGCCAGCGGGCTCTCCTTGGGCAGCATGCGCTCCACGGCCTTTTCGAGGACGCGCTCGGGGAAGCGGCCGCCGAGGATCTTGTCCGCGGTGCGCTCCTTGATCCCGCCGGGATGGCCGGTGTGCCAGTAGTAGGTCTTCTGCTGGAGCTTGCGCCCCGTCAGACGCACCTTGTCGGCATTGACCACGACGACGAAGTCACCGCAGTCGACGTGCGGAGTGTAATCGGGGCGATGCTTGCCGCGGAGACGGTTGGCGATGAAGGATGCGAGGCGGCCGACCACGGCGTTCTCGGCATCGATCACGATCCACTTCTTCTCGACGTCGGCGGGCTTCAGCGAAGCCGTCGTCTTCAGCATGGGAACGGGTCCATTCGGTTGAACACGGGCCGGAGCCCGGAGGTGAGGCGCGCGGATACGACAGACCTCACAGGGCTGTCAACCGCAACTCGCGCCGAAACCGCTAAGCTACGGAAACTTCGAAAGAAATAACCTACGGTATTATAATACCGCGATCAGGCTCGCCGGGCCATCCAGAGGAAACCTGTCGCCAGGCCCAGCAGGCCAGCCGCTGCACCCTGATGGGCCAGGCCGAGAGACAGGGGTGTCGCCGAGATCAGCGTCCAGACACCCAGCGCCGCCTGGCTGAAGATACCGACTCCCAGGGCGAGGCCCATGCCGCGCAGGCCAGGCGACCCCCGCCGGGTCCTCAGGCAAACGGCGATCAGGATCGCGGCGCAGGCGCAGAGGATGTAGGCGCCAATGCGATGATTGAACTGAACGGCGGGGATGGAATGGGCGATCGTCGACCACAGCCCCGAGGACGCGTAGCCCTCCGGGAACCAGCGCCCGTCCATGAGGGGCCAATCCGTCAGCACGTAGCCGGCGTCGTTGCCGGCCACCAGGGCGCCCAGCAGGATCTGGACATAGACCATCACCGCCAGGGCAAGGGCGGCCTTCGGCCAGGGGCCTCGCGCCGGGCGCCTCGAGGGCCCGTTCCAGGCCTCGAGCCCGGTCCACAGAAGCGCCGCGATAAGGAAGAAGGCCATGCCCAGGTGGGTCATCAGCCGTTCCGGCGCCACCGTGATGCGCTCGCTCAGGCCGCTGGCCACCATCCACCAACCGATGGCGCCCTGAAGCCCGCCGAGGGCGAACAGCGCCCAGCAACGCCCGATAAGCCTCTGGGGTATCTGTCTGCGGAACAGGAAGAAGGCGAAGGGGACGGCGAACGCCAGGCCGACCAGGCGTCCCAGGAAGCGATGACCCCATTCCCACCAGTAGATGAACTTGAAGGCCTCGAGGGACATGCCCCGGTTGACCTGCTGGTACTGCGGGATCGACTTGTAGAGCTCGAATTCCTTTGCCCATTGGGCGTCCGACAGGGGCGGAAGGGTTCCGGTGACGGGACGCCATTCTGTGATCGACAGCCCTGATCCCGTCAGGCGGGTCGCGCCCCCCACGATCACCATGAACAGAACGAGGGCGGCCACGGCGAAAAGCCAGACGGCGACGGCCCTGGAGCGGTCAGGAGCGGGCAAGGCACTCATGAGCCCCTGCTAGCGGGAAGCTGGGCGTTCGTCCATCTTTCGATGACGCGCCGCGCCCATCCGTCTATAGGCGTGGCATGCACCCGCGCCTGCGCAGTTTCATCGGGTCCGTTGCGATCCTGGTCTTCCTGGTCGGTTACGTCTGGGCCGCGACGGCTATAGCCGACCGGCTTCCGGATGACCCCATGATCAAGCTTGTCTACTTCGCTGTGGCGGGCCTGGCCTGGGGCCTGCCCCTCCTGCCCCTGATGACCTGGATGAACCGGGGCAGGTAGGCCGATGGTCGGAGCGGCGGGATTCGAACCCACGACCCCTTGACCCCCAGTCAAGTGCGCTACCAGGCTGCGCTACGCTCCGACATCGGCGAGCGGTTCTTCTAGCGGCTTGCGCCTCACGGGCAAGCGATTTCGACTTCAGCGGGAAAGCAGGGCGTCGAGCCTGAGCTTGATCGCCAGAAGCTCGTCCCGGGTGGCAGTCAGTCGCCGCCGCCCTTCAATTTCAGGCGCAGGCAGCTGAACCCTGCCCGCCGGCGCCGACCCGGCCGCCCCTTGCTCGGGAGTGGCGGCCGCAGCGAGCTCGGCGAGCGCCCGAGCACCCTCCGACCGACTGAGCCGCTGGACATCCCTGATTGAGCGACCTTGATCGTGAAGCAGAATCCTCAGTGTCCGAAGCAGCGCGACGTCCTGGGGACGGTAGAACCTCCGGCCGCCCGCTCGCTTCATCGGCCGGATCACGGAAAAGCGGGTTTCCCAGAAGCGCAGGACGTGGGGCGCCACTCCCACCTCTTCGGCGGCCTCCGAAATCGTCCGAAAGGCTTCAGGACCCTTGGCCACGGCCTACTTGGAGAGGGCGCTGTCGATGCGCGCCTTCATCACCTGACTGGCGCGGAAGCCGATCACTCGACGCGGTTCAATGGCCGCAGGCTCGCCGGTCTTGGGGTTCCTCCCCATCCGGGCCCGCTTTGACCGGACCTGGAAAACGCCAAATCCTGACAACTTGACCTGTTCTCCCCGCTCAAGGGCCTGGGCGGTAAGCTCTAGGGTTCGTTCGACAAGCTCGGCGCAGTCCTGGCGCGTCAGCCCCACCTCCGCATGGACCGTCTCGGCGAGTTCCGCGCGGGTGACTGTTGATCCATTCATGAATCCGGTTCCTGGTGGAGGCGTGTCGGCGCAATGAAACACTGCGGGTTGAAGCAGATAAGCCTTGAAAGTCAGCTCCATCAAGGCCGATCTTGACCATGGACTTCCGGTTAAAGCCTCAGCGTGCAGGCGCCCCAGGTCAAGCCTCCGCCCATGGCCTCGAGGAGTAAGAGGTCTCCTCTGTGAATTCGGCCATCGTTGATGCCTTGAGCCAAGGCGAGGGGAATTGACGCTGCGGAAGTGTTGGCGTGCTCGGCGACCGTCGAGATCACCTTCGATTCGTCGAGACCTAGCCGGTTAGCGACACCAATCAGAATTCTCTGGTTAGCCTGGTGCGGGATGAACCAGTCCACGTCGCTGACCTTGACGCCGGCGTCCAGCGCCGCCGCCGTCACCGCTTCAGAGATGTTGATCACCGCGTGCTTGAAAACCTGGTTGCCCTGCATCCGAAGGTGACCGACCCGGCCGTTTGTCGACACTCCACCGTCCACATAGAGCAGGTCCTGCTTTGTCCCGTCAGCCCTCAGCACGAATCCGAGCAGACCGCGGTCGCCCGCATCCCCCCTGCCCTCTCCCGGCTCAACCACGACAGCGCCCGCCCCGTCGCCGAACAGCACGCAAGTCGCCCGGTCGCTCCAGTCCATCAGCCGGGTCATGATCTCCGCGCCGATCACCAGGGCGCATTTCGAGCGTCCACGGGCGACAAAGCCGTCGGCCGTGGAAAGCGCGTAGACGAAACCGGAGCAGACCGCCTGGATATCGAAGGCGATACCGACGGGGCAGCCGAGTTTGCGCTGCACAATGGTCGCCACAGCAGGAAAGGTAAGGTCCGGGGTCGTGGTGGCCACAATGATGAGGTCCACATCAGCTGGGGCCCGGCCCGCCGCCTCAAGAGCCGTCTTCGCAGCCTCAACAGCAAGGTCGGAGACAGCCTGATCCGGCGACGCCCTGTGCCTCTGCCGAATGCCTGTGCGCTCGCGAATCCACTCATCGTTGGTGTCGACAAAACCCGCCAGATCCGCGTTGGTCAGGATCTCAGCGGGCAGATATCCGCCGACACCGGTCACGACGCTGCGGATCACGCCCGTTCCCCTTCCGGTGGCTCGCTGAGCTTTGACATGTTGCGCTGGATCTGGCTCGTAAAGTCGCTCGCGGCGAGGTCCACGGCCAGTCCCACGGAGCGGCCGAAGTCTTGGGCGTCGGCGGCCCCATGACACTTAATGACGAGGCCGTTCAGGCCCAGAAGCGGCGCCGCCGGCGTCGGTGTGATCCTGGCCTTGAAGCGCTTCAGGGCCGGTCGGGCGAGAAGCGCCGCGATCTTGGCCGGCAGACTGGATGTCAGGGCCGCCCTAAGCTCCTCGGTAATGTAACGTGCTGCCCCCTCGCCGGTCTTCAGAGCCACATTGCCGGTGAAACCGTCCGTAACGACGACATCGACCAGGTTCGTGGACAGGTCATCCCCTTCCACAAAGCCGTGATACGCGATGTCCAGTCGCCCGCTGCGAAGCAGGGCGTGGGCCTGCTGGACAGCATCGTGGCCCTTCATGTCCTCGGACCCAATATTCAGTATGCCAACACGCGGCCGCTCCACCCCGTAGGCCACCCGATGGTAGGCCTCTCCTAGGATAGCAAACTCAACCAGCCGCTCGGCGTCGCAATCGATGTTCGCGCCAGCGTCGAGAAAGGTGGTCACCCCTTTCAGTCCAGGCCAGGGGACAACAAGGGGCGGGCGATCCATAGGAACGCTCATCCGAAGGACGAGCCGAGCGATGGCCATCAGACTGCCTGTGCTGCCACAGGACACCGCCGCCGCCGCCTCGCCGGATTTCACCGATTCCAGGCTGTTCCACATAGACGAGCCCCTGCCGCGTCGAACAGCGACGGCAGGTTTCTCGTCGGAGGCGATTGTCAGGTCTGTATGCCGGACCTCGCTCCGTCCAGCGAGCCCCGGCAACCGGACCAGCTCCGGGCCGATCTGCGCCTCATCGCCATGCAGAACAAACCGCACGCCCGCCGGAAGATGCCTGAGAGCAAGGGCGAGACCCGGCACCGTGACCGAAACTCCAAGATCGCCGCCCATAGCGTCGATCGAAATGACACTGGAAACCGCCAAAAGACTCAGCCTCGCCCCTCGCCGCGCGAGGGCGCAGGATACAGGCCGCCGACCGGCATGCAAATGAGACGCGCGGGCGTGTTCATTCCGGTGGCGGTTTCAGGGCGCTCAAGGCTGCGAAAGGAGAGATCACTTCGGCCTCAGGCGCCCACTCAAAGACGGCGTCAGGACGCCGGGGAAAGGGATCGATCGCCAGTGCGAGATGCTCGCTGAGCAAGGCGCTCAGGTCGATCAGATCTCCCTCCAGCGCCTCTGGCGGATCCGGAGTGTCGAGGGAGACCTCGATCTCTCCGGCTTCAACTTCCGCGGGAAGATGAGGACTTCCTATTGGCGCAAATCGGACGTCTATGTCACCGACGACCGATTGGGTGAAGACCTCCAGGCTCACCCCGCAAACCTGGGTCACCTCGCCTCTGAAGTGACCCTGGATTTGGCACCCGTCCATCCACGGTCGGATCTCAAAATCCGCCTCAAGGACTGGAAGGGCCTCCAGACCCAGCTGCGCAGAGAGGGCTTCCCTGGCGTCCGCCCCCAGCTCCAGGCGCCGCCGTATCGGTCCTGCAGCGAGGTCGCCGAGGCGGAGCCATTCCCCCCCGGTCATGGCTGGGCCCAAGTCACGGCCCCCTCCAGCATATCGCGCAGCTCGAGAGAGGCCAGGTGAGCCCGCTGCGTCTGAACGTAGGCGGCCATGCCCGCGACCGGCGGATCAGCGACGCCTTCATAGACCGTACGGGCCAGGAGGGTCTCAAGGGAATCGGCGCCCTCCTCACCGTTGAAAGCCGCCTCGTAGTTTCGCAGCCGACCATACAGCGCCTCACCGATCCGGCGCATCTTTCGCCCGACAGAGAGGTCGCCGACACCCATCTCGCGAAGGGTGTCGTCTAACGCTCGGACGTAGGCGTCAAAGAGCCCCTGCGAGACCTCGGCGGCCTCGTCCCCCTGCCGGACAAGGCGATCAAGGATGAGAATCACATGCAGGCTGTAATGCTCAAAACGCCCCTCAATCGTATCCGGCGTCGCCAGCTCAGCGTAAAGCGACGGGGTTCGGGCCTGCTGCACACAGGCGGCGTAGAGCCTTCGACCGTTCTCGGTTGCAGGTCGCTTGCGGAAGAGTCGCATCTTGGCCTCGATTTCGCCGCGACACGCGGCTAATGGCGGCATTGCAGTAAGGGGCGGCGAGCGTTAGGTCAAAGCCCGGACACAGGAAACTGAAACCCGATGCTGAAACGCGCCGCCTTCGCCGTCATTCTCGCGGGAGCCGCCCTGACGAGCGCCTGTGCGCCGATCGCCTCCTTCTCCGGTTTTCAGGCCGTTGAAGCGAATCCAAGGGATGTGAAACCCGGAGAGGACAGCAAGGCGACGGTCCGCGGTCGCCTGGGTTCGCCCTCCGCTGTCTCGGCCTTTGATCCGGACGTGTGGATCTACATGAACCAGGTCAAGGAGACCGTCGCCTTCATGCGTCCGGTCGTGACGCGCCGGGACATCACCGTCATCGCCTTTGACAAGGAAACCGAGGCGGTGAAGACCGTCGACAACCTGACCCTGGCGGACGGCAAGGTCATCGCCTTCAATGGCCGCGAGACCCCGACCCGCGGCCGTGAGCTCACGGTCATTGAGCAGCTGATCGGCTCGATCGGCGCGGGCGGCCTCCTGCCGCGCGACGAAGAGGGCGTTCCGGGCTCTCGCCCTGGCGACCGTCGCTGAGGTAGAGCAAGGCCCATCCCGAGCCGGCGGCGTCAGGACGCTTCCGAGAATGAAAACGCCCCGGGATCTCTCCCGGGGCGTCTTCTTTTTTGGGAAAGGACGCCAGCGGACCCGGAGGGCCGCTGGACCTGTCCTCAGCCCGCCGCGTGCAGAATGGCCAGCAGCAACAGGGCGACGATGTTGGTGATCTTGATCATCGGATTCACGGCGGGACCCGACGTGTCCTTGTAGGGATCGCCGACGGTGTCGCCGGTCACCGCGGCCTTGTGCGCCTCGGAACCCTTGCCGCCGTAATGACCCTCTTCGATCAGCTTCTTGGCGTTATCCCAAGCGCCGCCGCCAGAGGTCATCGAGATGGCCACGAACAGGCCGGTCACGATCACGCCCATCAGCATTGCGCCCAGCGAGGCGAAGCCATTGGCCTTGCCCGCCACGGCGGTGATGACAAAGAACAGGACCACGGGCGAGACAACCGGCAGCAGGGACGGCACGATCATCTCGCGGATGGCGGCGTTGGTCAGGATGCTGACCGCCCGGCCGTACTCCGGCTTGACCTCCCCGGTCATGATGCCGGGGTTCTCACGGAACTGGCGGCGGACTTCCTCCACCACCGACTCCGCAGCCCGGCCCACGGCCGTCATCGCCAGGCCGCCGAATAGGAAGGGCAGCAGGCCGCCGAACAGCAAGCCGACAACCACATAGGGGTTCGACAGGTCGAACGCGACAGTACCCAGGCCCTCGAAGAAGGAGCCCGGCTTGGCCTCGGCCGAGAAGTACTTCAGGTCCTCGGTGTAGGCGGCGAAGAGCACCAGGGCGCCCAGGCCGGCTGAACCGATGGCATAGCCCTTGGTCACGGCCTTGGTGGTGTTGCCCACGGCGTCCAGGGCGTCGGTGGTGACGCGGACTTCCGCGGGCAGGCCCGCCATTTCCGCGATACCGCCGGCGTTGTCGGTGACCGGGCCAAAGGCGTCGAGGGCGACGATGAAGCCTGCGACGCCGAGCATGGCGGTGGTCGCGATGGCGATGCCATAGAGGCCCGCCAGGCCGAAGGTGATCATGATGCCGGCGATGATGACGAGGGCCGGAGCGGCCGTCGATTCAAGGCTCATGGCCAGGCCCTGGATCACGTTGGTGCCGTGGCCGGAGACCGAGGCCTTGGCGACCGACTTCACGGGACGGAAGCCCGTGCCGGTGTAGTACTCGGTGATCACCACGATGAGGGCCGTGACCGCCAGGCCGACGAGGCCGCACAGGAACAGGGACTGGGCGTCGATGACCAGACCGCTGTTTGTGGTGACCGGAGCCGGGACCAGGGCGTGCACCGCCCACCAAATCGCGCCAATGGACAGAATGCCGGTGACGATGAGGCCCTGGTAAAGGGCGCCCATGATGTTCTTCGAACGACCCAGGCGAACCGCGAAGGTGCCCAGGATCGAGGTGACAATGCAGACCGCGCAGATGACCAGCGGCAGCAGCATCAGGTTTAGCGCTCCGGCGCCGAAGAAGATGGCGGCCAGGACCATGGTCGCGACGATGGTCACGGCGTAGGTCTCGAACAGGTCGGCGGCCATGCCGGCGCAGTCACCAACATTGTCGCCCACATTGTCGGCGATGGTGGCGGCGTTGCGCGGGTCATCCTCGGGGATGCCCGCCTCGACCTTGCCCACCATGTCGCCGCCCACGTCCGCGCCCTTGGTGAAGATGCCGCCGCCCAGACGCGCGAAGATGGAGATCAGCGAAGCGCCGAAGCCGAGGGCGACCAGGGCGTCGATGACGTGCCGGTCATTGTTCGGCAGGCCCATCACGCCGGTCAGGACGTAGAAGTAGCCCGCCACCCCCAGAAGGGCGAAACCGGCAACCAGCATGCCGGTGATGGCGCCGGACCGGAAGGCCATGGAAAGGCCCTGGGCCAGGCCCTCGGAGGCCGCCTGGGCCGTCCGGACGTTGGCGCGAACCGAGATCAGCATGCCCACGAAGCCGGCGAGGCCAGAGAGGACGGCGCCGATCAGAAACCCGAAGGCCGCAAGACTGCCCAGCAAGGGGAAAAGCGCCACGAAGATTACGGCGCCGACGATGCCGATCGCCGTGTATTGACGGTTGAGATAAGCCTGAGCGCCCTCCTGAATGGCCGCAGCGATCTCCTGCATGCGCGCATTGCCGGGCGATGCCCGCATGAGCGAGACCGTCTGAACGGCGCCGTAAAGCACCGCAAGGAGGCCGGCCAAGATCGCCAGCATGATGTAGCTCATAGTCGAAACGCCCCTTCAAAGACTGAGCGGAGACCGACGGAGGTGAAACAGCTTCACACCCTGCTTGTCCGTCTCCCGATGTTTTCCCGACACGACGGAGTCACCAAGGCTGCCCCCCGCCGAAAGACGCGCGAACCTGCCAAACCTCAGCCTCGCATGCAATGACTGTTACAGCCCCCGCCGCTGACGGCGGCCCGGTTTCTCGAGCTGACGGAAAAAGACGAGGTTTCACGGCTGAATGGGCGGCCCTGAGCTCCGCGGCGAGGCCGCAGAGGGAGAGACCAGCTTCTGCGCCTTCTGGCTCCGCAGGCGAACAGAGCTGACGATCTTGGCTCCGAGCACCGACCTTGCGTCTCTCAGGAGAACAGCTTCAAAAACCTTCGGATCCAACGACATGAAGTCGTTGGGCGGGTTAAGCGGGGATCGATACGCCGAACGCAGGAGGGCCTCGCGGATAAAGGGTTCCCGCGCATCCACCTCGGCCCGCGCGAGCCCCGGGTTCAGGTAGATGCGCGCTCGGACGAAGACGAAGTTCATGACCCTTCCGTCCTTGAGGACCGGAAGGCCGACCCCGGACAGATCCAGCCTGAGATCAGCGTTGGTCTCACCTGCCTCCGGGGGTTTAACCGCCGCTGCAAGCGCATGAGTCCCCATGAATGCCGAGAGGACGAGGACGATGACAAAGTGAGATCGGATCATTCAGACGCTCTTCGGGCTTAGGTCGCTTCACCAGGTCATATCTGAGCAGGGGAAGCCCGGGTGCGGCTCCACCTACGCATGACGCCAGCCCCCGGGGCCCGCCGCCAGCTCTGCGCCATACAGCAGCACCTGCGAGGGACCGTCAACAAACGCCCCGATGACCGTGCAACCCGCTGCCTCAAGGCGAGCCCGATGCACCGGGGCCGCCGCAAGAACAATCTCGTAGTCATCTCCACCGGAAGCCAACGCGCACCGGGCAACCGCTTCATCAGGGCGCTGCGCCAGCCAGTCTGCCGCCATCCGTGACAGGGGAACCTCTTCAAGAGCCAGCCGGACCCCGCAGCGAGAGGCCACTGCAATGTGCCGGGCGTCCGCGATCAATCCGTCAGAGACATCCGCCGCCGCCCGGGCGCAGGCCCTCAGACTGCTCCTGAGGTCAAGGCGGGGTTCAGGGCGGCGGAACTTTCGCACCAGACGTCCGGAAGGATCATCGAGGCTGCCGGTCACGGCCTGTAGACCAAGCCATCCGTCGCCCACCGGACCCGAAACCAACAGAAGATCGCCTGGCCTCGCCCCGGAGCGCGGCGTCATGCCTCCCTTCGGACATCGGCCGAAAAAGGTTCCCGAGATCACCAAAGGTCCAGGCGTGGAGACCGTGTCGCCACCGAGAAGTGTGAGCCCGAAGGCCACGGCCTCCTCCGCCAGTCCGAGGGCGAAGGCGCGACGGCGATCCAAAGGCCAGTCCGGCGACCAGGCCAGGGTCTGCAGCCAGGCGAAAGGCTCCGCGCCCTTAGCCGCCAGGTCGGACAGGTTGACCCGAATGAAGCGGGCCGCGACGTCCTCTGGCGTTTCTCCGGGCGGGAAGTGAACCCCTTCTACCAGCGCGTCCTGGGTCACGACGATGTCCATACCCTCCTGCGAGGTCAGCACCGCGGCGTCGTCCAGCAGGTCAAAGGCGCCCGGATCCCCCCGGGTCAACGGCCGGAAGAACTCGGCGATCTGGCCGAACTCGTCCGATCCTTCGGGGGATTCAGGCCCTGACATCCCGCGCAAGTCCATCGAGCGCGGCGTTCACAAAGCCGGGCTCGGGCCCCTCAAAAAAAGAGCGGGCGACATCGACATACTCGTTGATGACCACCTCCACCGGGACATCGGGCCGATGGGAAAGCTCAAAGGCCGCTGCCCGGAGAATGGCGCGGACCGTGGCGTCGAGCCGGTCCAGCCGCCAGCCCTGGGCCAGCCGGTGAGCGATGGCGGGATCGATCCCACGCTGGTGTTCCACCACGCCGCGGACCAGGTCGGCGAAGAAGGACTCGTCGGCAGCGGCCAGCGCCGCCCCTTCCACCTCCTCACCGCCCAGTGGGCGGTCAAAGCGATGGTCCGAGAACTCCCGCACAACCGCCTCGACCCCCGCGCCGGAAACCTCCATCTGGTAGAGGGCCTGGACGGCGGCCAGACGCGCGACGGAGCGGGCCTGGTGAGACGCGGACATTACCGGTCCTGACCCAGGAACCGTCGACGCAGGGAGATCATGTCCAGGGCGGCCCTTGCGGCGCCGCCGCCCTTGTCGCCCTCCCTGACCCGGGCTCGCTCCCAAGCCTGGTCCTCGTCCTCGACGGTCAGGATGCCGTTGCCCAGGCAGACACCCTGCCGGACGGTCAGGTCCATCAGGCCCCGTGCGCTCTCATTCGAGACGATTTCGAAGTGGTAGGTTTCGCCCCGGATCACAGTGCCGAGGGCCACATAGCCATCATAGCTGACCCCCGCTGGCGAAAGGCGCGCCTCGTTCGCGAGGGCGATCGCCCCAGGAATCTCGAGGGCTCCGGGAACGCTCACCACGTCGAACTCGGCCCCGTGGGCTGAAAGGACGTCGGCGGCGCCCTTCAGGAGCTCGTCGGCGAGATCGTCGTAGAATCGGGCCTCAACGATGAGGAGGCGGAGCTTCTGCGGGGTCATTCTGCGTTCCTTGAAGGCTTCAGCTTAGGCCGTTTCCCGCCAGCGGGCGAGGTATCGGGCCAGCATGTCGATCTCGAGGTTGACCCGCGTGCCGGGCGCGAGGTCGCCGAGGGTCGTGACATCCCAGGTATGGGGGATCAGGTTGACGCCAAAGAGATCGTCCTCGACCTCGTTGACCGTCAGGGAGACGCCATCGACTGTGATGGAGCCCTTGGGCGCAATGAACCTGTGCAGCGGACGCGGCGCGCGGAAGCGGACCCGGCGCGAGCCGCCCTCCGGGGTCACTGAGAGCACCTCCCCGATCCCGTCCACATGGCCGGAGACGATGTGCCCGCCGAGCTCGTCGCCCACCTTGGCGGCGCGCTCAAGATTGACGCGCCGGCCGACGCCCCAGTCGCCCAGGTGGGTCAGGGCCAGGGTCTCTCCCGAGACCTCCACTGCAAACCAGTCCGGGCCCTTGTCCACCACCGTAAGGCAGCAGCCCGAGTGGCTGATCGAGGCGCCGATGTCGACCGAGGTCAGGTCATAGGCCGTCGCGATCTCGAAGCGGAGGTCCCGGTTGGTGTCGCGAACCGCCCGAACGATTCCGATGTCTGTGACGATCCCGGTGAACATCAGGTCCTCTCGTAGGTCTCGCAAAGGTCGGGGCCGAACTCGGTGACGCCCGTCCGGCGGAAGCGGGGCGCCTCCGACAGGGCCTCCATTGGCAGATCGCCCACCGCCGGTCGACCCCGCGCGCCCAGGACCAGGGGCGCCCGGAACCAGACGAGCCGGTCCACGAGGCCTGCCGACAGGAAGGCCGCGGCGACCTGGCCCCCGCCCTCAATGAACAGGCACTCCAGGCCCTCGGCCTTCAGGGCCGCGATGACGCTGGATGGCGACGGCCGAACGCCAGCGGGCCCGGGGGACAGGACTCTCACCCCGAGGCGGGACAGGGCCGGGTCGGCGGGTCCGGCCGCGACCAGGTAGGTGGGAACCTCCCCCGCCGTCCGGGCCAGGCGCGAACCCGGTGGGAGCCTCTGGCGGGTGTCCAGAACCACCCGGGCCGGCTGAGGTCCGGAATAGCCATCCAGCCGGACCGTGAGCTCCGGATCATCCGTAAGCGCGGTCTCGATCCCCACAATCACGGCCTGGTGGTCGGCCCTCAGCCGATGCACCTCGGCGCGCGCCGCCTCGCCGGTGATCCAGCGGCTCTCGCCGGACGCCGTAGCGATCCGCCCATCCAGGCTCGTCGCGAGCTTCAGAGTGATCCGGCTAGCGGTCATCCTCGCCGTTCTCGCTCAGGCCCTCGCGTCCCAGGAAGGTCGCGAACTCGGCCGCCTCCCGGAAGTCGCGGTAGACCGAGGCGTAGCGGACATAGGCCACGTCATCGAGGGCCTTGAGCTGCTTCATGACCATCTCGCCGACCACAGAGGATGGCAGCTCAGTCTCGCCCAGGCTCTCCAGCTGGCGGACGATCTGGGAGATCATGCGCTCGATCCGTTCGGGCTCGATGGGGCGCTTTCGGGTGGCGATGGTGATGGAACGCGCCAGCTTGTCCCGATCGAAGGGCGTCCGCCGCCCCGACCGCTTGAGGATGGTGATCTCACGCAGCTGGACGCGCTCGAAGGTCGTGAAGCGGCCGTTACACTCCGGGCATGACCGGCGACGACGGATCGCCGCGCCGTCATCCGACGGGCGGCTGTCCTTCACCTGGCTCTCAGGGTGTCCGCAGAACGGGCAACGCATGATCTGGCCCCTCCCGGCTGGGCCAACCCCTATTAGAGGCCTCAGCCGTAGATGGGAAAGCGTTTCGTCAGGGCCAGCACCTCGCCGCGGACCCGCGCCTCGACGGCCGAGTTGTCACCACCCGTAGCCACGCCATCCAGAACCTCGCCGATCCAGCGGCCGACCTGCCGGAACTCGGCCTCGCCAAAGCCCCGCGTCGTCCCGGCGGGGGTGCCGACCCGGATTCCCGAGGTCTGGACGGGCGGAAGCGGATCGAACGGGATGCCGTTCTTGTTGGTCGTGATGCCCGCCCGCTCCAGGGCGATCTCGGCGTCGGCGCCGCTGACCCCCTTGGGCGTCAGGTCCACCAGCATCAGGTGGCTGTCCGTACCGTTCGAGACGATCCGGAAGCCGGCCTCCTGCAGGCTGTCGGCCAGTGCCCGGGCGTTGTCGATCACCTGGCGGGCATAGGCCTTGAACTCAGGCCGCAGGGCCTCGCCAAACGCCACCGCCTTGGCGGCGATCACGTGCATCAGGGGCCCGCCCTGCAGCCCGGGGAAGACCGCCGAGTCTAGCTTCTTCGCCAGCTTCTTGTCATTGGTCAGGATCAGGCCGCCGCGCGGACCGCGCAGGGTCTTGTGGGTCGTGGTGGTCACCACATGGGCGTGCGGGAAGGGATTGGGATAGACGCCGCCAGCCACCAGCCCCGCATAGTGGGCGATATCGGCCATGAGGAGGGCGCCGACCGAGTCTGCGATCTCGCGGAAGCGGGCGAAATCGATGTGCCGGGAATAGGCCGAGCCGCCAGCGATGATCACCTTGGGCTTCTCGGCCAGGGCCAGTTCCGCAGCCTGGTCATAGTCGATCAGGTGATCCTGAGCGCGCACCGCATAGGACACCGGCCGGAACCACTTGCCCGACTGGTTAACGCTCTTGCCGTGGGTCAGGTGGCCGCCGGCGGCCAGGTCCATGCCCATGAAGGTGTCGCCCGGCGTCAGGGTGGCCATGAAGACCGCCTGGTTGGCCTGGCTGCCCGAGTGCGGCTGGACGTTGGCGTACTCGCAGCCGAACAGGGCCTTGGCCCGCTCGATGGCCAGGACCTCAGCCTCGTCCACCACCTCGCAGCCGCCATAGTAGCGCTTGCCGGGATAGCCCTCGGCGTACTTGTTCGTCAGGACCGACCCTTGCGTCTCGAGCACGGCGCGGGAGACGATGTTCTCCGAGGCGATCAGCTCGATCTGGTCCTGCTGGCGGCGGAGTTCACCCGAGATCACCGCACCGAGGGCGGGGTCGGAGTCCGCAACGGATGCCGAGAAGAAACCCACCGGGACGCCGGCGGCGAGGGTTTGTGTGGTCATGTGGTCTGTCCTGAGGATTCGGCGCGACCGAATGCGGGCTGTTTACAGCCTCGATGCGGCGGGCGGAACCGCCTACGCAGGGTCAAGACCCGAAAAGTCGGAGCCGTCAGGCGGCCTGGCCGCCCACCCTCTGGATGTTGCAGCGGACCCAGAGCTTCTCCATGGCGCGGACCAGGTGATCCATCATCTCGTCCGAGTGGGCCGGGCTGGGGGTAAAGCGCAGCCGCTCGGTGCCGCGGGGCACGGTCGGATAGTTGATCGGCTGGACATAGACCCCGTGCTCTTCCAGCAGGATATCCGAGATCAGCTTGCAGTGGACCGGATCGCCCACCAGAACCGGAACGATATGGCTGACCGAGGGCATGACCGGCAGGCCGACGGCCTCCATGCGGGCCTTGAGCGCAGCGGCGCGCTCCTGGTGCGCATCCCGGACCTCGTTGTGCGCCTTGAGCCAGCGGATCGAGGCCACGGCGCCAGCGGCGACGGCCGGCGGGACCGAGGTGGTGAAGATGAAGCCGTCGGCATAGGACCGGATGGCGTCGACGATCACGGCGTCGGCCGCGATGTACCCGCCCATCACGCCGAAGGCCTTGCCCAGGGTGCCTTCGATGATGTCGATGTCGGCCATGACGCCATCACGCTCACAGACCCCGGCGCCGCGCGGGCCGTACATGCCCACGGCGTGGACCTCATCGATGTAGGTCATGGCGCCGTACTTCTTCGCCAGGGCCACGGTGCCGCGGATGTCGGCGATGTCGCCGTCCATCGAATAGACGCTCTCGAAGGCGATCAGCTTGGGCGCGGACGGATCGGCGGCGGCCAGCAGTTCCTCGAGGTGGGCCAGGTCGTTGTGCCGGAAGACGTGCCGGGGACCCCGGCCGCCCCGGATGCCCGAGATCATCGAGTTGTGGTTCAGCGCATCCGAAAAGACGATCAGACCGGGCAGGATTTTGTAGAGGGTCGACAGGGACGCTTCGTTCGAGACGTAGCCCGACGTGAAGAGCAGGGCCGACTCCTTGCCGTGCAGGTCGGCCAGTTCGAGCTCCAGCTCCACATGATAGCGGGTGGTCCCGGAGATGTTGCGGGTGCCGCCGGAGCCGGCGCCGGCCTCGTCGATGGCCGCCTTCATGGCGTCCAGCACCACCGGGTTCTCGCCCTGGGCCAGATAGTCATTCGAGCACCAGACCACGACCTCGGAGGTCGAGCCGTCGGGCCGGGTCCAGGTGGCGTTGGGGAAACGGCCGCGATGGCGCTTGAGGTCTGCAAAGACCCGGTAGCGTCCCTCGGCCCGGACCTTGTCCAGCGCATCCGCGAAGGCGGCCTTGTAATCCATGGCTCTGATCCCAGCGGACCGGGCGAGGACCCGGACCGAAAAATCCAACGAAAACGGGCGGACTTTTGCACCCCGGCCCGCTCAATGTCCAGCCAAGCTGACGCTGGCGTCATGATCCACGTCAAATCGGGCGGCGACCTCGAAAACTCAAGGCTCGCCGCGCAGGAATTGCAGCATGGAGGAGAAGTCCCGGCCGCCGTTTCCGTGGCGTTCCCACAGCGCGTAGAGGGCTTCGGCCTGGCCGCCCAGCGGCGTTGAGGCGCCGCTGGCGGCGGCGGCGGCCTGGGCGAGCTTGAGGTCCTTCAGCATCATGGCGACGGCGAACCCGCCCTCATAGCCCCGGTTCGACGGCGCGGTCTCCACCAGGCCCGGCCACGGCGAATAGCTGGTCAGGGACCAGCACTGGCCAGACGACTTCGAGGCGATGTCGAAGAACTTGTCCGCCTCCAGGCCGAGGCGCTCGGCCAGGGCGAAGGCCTCGCAGGCGCCGATCATCGAAATGCCTAGCAGCATGTTGTTGCAGATCTTGGCGGCCTGCCCGGCCCCGTGGTTGCCGGCCCTCAGGACCGCCCGGGCCATAGGCGCCAGCAAGGCCTCGATCCGGGCGAAGGCGGCTTCGTCGCAGCCGACCATGAAGGCCAGGGTCCCGGCTTCGGCGCCCGCCGTGCCGCCGGAGACGGGGGCGTCGGCGAAAACATAGCCCGCCGCAGCGGCCTCGCCGGCGACGTGCCGGGCGCTCTCCACGTCGATGGTCGAGCCGTCGATCAGCAGGGCGCCGGCGGGGGCGACGCCCAGGATGTCCGCCGCATAGACCGCCCGGACGTGGGGGCCGGCGGGCAGCATGGTGATCACCGCCTCCGCGCCTGCGACGGCGTCGCGGGCGCTGGCGGCGGCGGTGCAGCCGCGCGCGGATGCGCGCTCCAGGGCGGCGGCGGAGAGGTCGAAGGCGGTGACCTCATGGCCCGCGCCGACGAGCCGGGCGGCCATGCCGCCGCCCATGTTTCCCAGGCCGATGAAGGCGATGCGGGTCATTGCGGGGTCCTTTCCAGGGGCGACCAGGCCTCGTCCGCCGGCAGGGGGCCGAAGATGGCGTCGAGCAGATCCTCGCCCACGTCCTCGAGCCGGGCCGGATTCCATTTCGGGGCGTTGTCCTTGTCGACGATGACGGCGCGGACGCCCTCAAGGAAGTCGTGGCGCTGCACGACGCGGGCGCCGATCCGGTACTCCATGGCCATGTTGGCGGCGAAGTCCGGGGCGGCGGCGCCGAGGGCCAGCTGGCGGAAGGCGACCTTCAGGGTCTGGGGGGACTTGGTGCGCAGGGCGGCGGCCTGGGTCTGGGCCCAGTCGGAGCCGGCCTCCAGGGCGGCGAGGATGGCCTCCACCGAGCCCTGGCCGAAGGCGGCGTCGAGCTCGGCGCGGTGCGCGAGCAGGGGCGCGGGGCCCGGATCGACATGATATTTCGCCAGCAGGGCCCCGATATCCTTGGAGTTCTCAGCGAGCTCAGTTTTCAGCGCGGGGAGCCGTTCGGAGGGCACGTGGTGGGTCGCCAGGCCCGCGTGGAGGCAGTCGGCGGCCTTGATCCGGGCCCCGGTCAGGGCGAGCCAGAGGCCGATCCGACCGGGCAAACGGGGCAGGAACCAGCCCCCGCCGACGTCCGGGAAGAGGCCGATGCCGGTCTCGGGCATGGCGAAGGTCGTGCGCTCCGTGGCGATGCGGAAGCGGGCGGGGGCCGACAGGCCGACGCCGCCGCCCATGGTTACCCCGTCCATGAAGGCCACGATCGGCTTGGGAAAGGTGAACAGCAGGTGGTTCAGCCGGTACTCTATGAAAAAGAACTCCCGGGCCAGCCGCCCGTCGGCGGCGCCGCTCTCGGCCAGCATGCGGATGTCGCCCCCGGCGCAGAACCCGCGTTCGCCGGAATGGTCGATCAGCACGGCCTCGACGGCGGGGTCGTCCCGCCAGGCCTGAAGGGCCGTCGTGCAGGTCGAACACATCTGCGTCGTCAGGGCGTGCAGCGCCTCTGGCCGGTTCAGGGTCAGCCGCCCTACCCGCCCCTCGACCCGGGCGATCACCGTCTCGCTCATCGTCCCAGCAGCTCCCGGCTGATGATCACCCGCATGATCTCGTTCGTGCCTTCCAAAATCTGATGGACCCGCAGGTCGCGCACGATCCGCTCCAACGGATAGTCCCGAAGATAGCCATAGCCGCCGTGCAGCTGGAGGGCCTGGTTGGCGATGTCGAAGCCGCCGTCGGTGGCGAAGCGCTTGGCCATGGCGCAGTAGAGGGTGGCGTCAGGGTCGCCGGCGTCCAGGGCGTGGGCGGCGCGGCGCACCATCAGGCGGGCGGCCTCCAGCTCGGTGGCCATGTCGGCGAGGCGGAACTGGAGGGCCTGGAAATCCGCCAGGGGCCGGCCGAACTGGCGCCGGGCGGCGAGGTGGGCCCGGGCGGTGTCGAGGGCCAGGCCCGCCCCCCCCAGGGAGCAGGCGGCGATGTTGATGCGCCCGCCGTCGAGGCCGGCCATGGCGAAGCGGAAACCCTCGCCCTCGGCGCCGATCCGGTGGACGGCCGGCACCCGCACCCCGTCGAAGTGGACCATGGCGGTGGGCTGGGCGTTCCAGCCCATCTTGCGCTCCTGGGCGCCGAAGGACAGGCCGGGCGTGCCCGCCTCGACCACGAAGGCCGAGACGCCCCGGGCGCCGCCCTCCCCCGTGCGGGCCATGACCAGGTAGAGGCCCGAGGTCCCCGCCCCGGAGATGAAGGCCTTGGCGCCCGTCAGCACATAGTCGTCGCCGTCGCGCACCGCCCGGGTGGAGAGGGAGGCGGCGTCCGACCCGGCGCCCGGCTCGGTCAGGCAATAGCTGGAGAGCAGCTCCATCGTGGCCAGCCGGGGCAGCCAGCGGTGGCGCTGGGCGTCATCGCCGAACCGGTCGATCATCCACGAGACCATGTTGTGGATGGAGATGTAGGCCGCCACGGACACATCGCCCCGGCTCAGCTCTTCGAAGACCAGGGCCGCGTCCAGCCGGCCCAGGCCCGAGCCGCCGACATCCTCACGCACATAGAGCCCGGCGAAGCCCAGGGCCGCCGCGGCCCTCAGCGTCTTGACCGGAAACTCCCGGTCCTCGTCCCAGCGGGCCGAGTGCGGCGCCAGCTCGGCCCCGGCGAAGGCGCGCGCCGCCGCCTGGATGGCCGCCTGGTCCTCGGTAAGCGTGAAGTCCATGATCCGGAGCGCTCCCTGCCCGCCCCCGCCGTCTGAAGCCTCGCCGCAGGCCTGTCAACGCACGGCGCGGGACAGGGCCCGGGCTTGCACCCATCCGGGGAATGCGCGATCTCGCTGGACATGAGCCCGACGCCCCTCGCCCCCTACCCCGCCCTGCGCCTGCGCCGCCTGCGCCAGGCCGACTGGATCCGCCGCCTTGTGCGCGAGACCGTGCTGACCCCCGCCGACCTGATCTGGTCCATGGTGGTGCACGAGGGCGAGGGCGAGGTTCCCGTCGCCTCCATGCCCGGCGTCAGCCGCCTGTCGGTGAAGGACTGCGCCCGGGCCGCCGTGGAGGCGCGCAGGCTGGGCATTCCGGCCATCGCCATCTTCCCCCACATCGACGGGGCGCGGAAGGACGCCGAGGGCAGCCTGGCGGCCGACCCGGGCGGGGTCATCCCCCGGGCGGTCAAGGCCATGAAGGACGCCGCCCCCGAGGTGGGGATCATGTGCGACGTGGCCCTGGACCCCTTCACCACCCACGGCCACGACGGCCTGATCCGCTCCGGCCGGATCGCCAACGACCCGACGATTGAGCGCCTGGTCGCCCAGGGCCTGATGCAGGCGCAGGCCGGGGCCGACATCCTGGCCCCCTCCGACATGATGGACGGCCGCATCGGCGCCCTGCGCGGCGCCCTGGAGAGCGCCGGCCACCAGGACGTGATGATCATGTCCTATGCGGCCAAGTTCGCCTCGGCCTTCTATGGCCCGTACCGCGACGCCATCGGCTCGGGAAAGCTGGGCTCGGGCCCCGACGACAACCCGGCCGACAAGAAGACCTACCAGATGGACCCGGCCAATACCGAGGAGGCCCTGCGCGAGGTGGGCCAGGACCTGGCCGAGGGCGCCGACATGGTGATGGTGAAGCCCGGCCTGCCCTATCTCGACATCGTGCGCCGGGTGGTGGAGACCTATCGCGCCCCGACCTTCGCCTTCCAGGTCTCGGGCGAGTACGCCATGATCAAGGCCGCCGCCGCCAACGGCTGGCTGGACGAGGAGCGGGCGGTGATGGAAAGCCTCACCGCCTTCAAGCGCGCCGGCGCGACGGGGGTGATCACGTACTTTGCGCCGCAGGCGGCACGGGTGTTGGGGGCGTAGGGGGGACTATTCCCCCGCAAGCTGCGCCGCGACCTTGCGGAAGCGCGCCAGCGCAGCCTCGAGATTCTCGACGATATCAGCTGCCACCTCGTCCGGCGGCGGCAGGCTGTCGGGATCGATATGGCCATCGTCCTTCAACCAGAAGATGTCGAGGTTCAGTTTGTCCCGGGCCGCCAGCGCTGCGTAGGTGAACTTCTGGAACCGTTCTCCCTCTTCGCGCGTGTGACGCAGGGAATTCGGCCTGTAGGCAGCGACAAAGTCGTCCAGGTCTGACCGTTTCAACGGCCTCTCGCGCAGGGTGAAGCGCTGGTTCGTCCGGAGATCGTAGACCCAAAGCTCTTCAGTCGCGATGCGCTCTCCCGCCGCCACCTTCTCGAAGAAGAGGACGTTCGCCTTCACGCCCTGCTTATAGAAGATCCCGGTCGGCAGGCGCAGAAGCGTATGGAAGTTGAAGTCCTTAAGGAGTCGCCGACGGATCGCCTCGCCAGCCCCGCCCTCGAACAGCACATTGTCCGGCAGCACGACGGCGGCGGTCCCACCTGGCTTCAGGATCGTCATGATATGCTGGAGGAAATTGAGCTGCTTGTTCGAGGTCGTGACAGTGAAGTCCTCACGGACATAGTCCTGCCGTTCGCTCTCGATATCGCCTTCCTGGTTCACGATCCGGTAGGACTGCTTCTTGCCGAAGGGCGGATTGGCGAGGACGATGTCGAAACGCTCGCCACTGTCGCTGGCCAGGGCATCGGCAGGGATCACAGGTGAACGATCCCCCCCAATTCCATGAAGGTAGAGGTTCATCGCGCACAGGCGCACCACCTCAGGCACGATATCGTAGCCCCGGAACATCTCCTCACGCAGCCGACGCGACACCGTCCTGTCCCTGGCGGCGGGCTTGTCCTTCATGTGTTCGTAGGCCGCGAGTAGGAACCCGCCCGTTCCGGAGGCGGGGTCACAGATGCTCTCGTTGGGCTCGGGATCCACCACCTCGACCATGGCCCGTATCAGCGGCCTTGGTGTGAAGTACTGACCCGCGCCACTCTTCACTTCGCCGGCATTGCGCTCCAACAGGCCCTCGTAGATGGTGCCCTTGATGTCGACATTGACCCCCATCCAGGTCTCGGCGTCGATCAGGGAAACAAGGCGCTGCAGCTTGGCCGGATCGTTGATCTTGCTCTCGGCCTTGAGGAACAGCGTGCCGACAAAGTCCGTACGCTTTGCGAGTTCCGACAGCGCCAGCTTGTAGTGGATGTCGAGCGCCTCGCCGGTTTTGCCCTTGATCGTGGACCACTGATACTCTTTCGGGATCAGGGAGGGCTCACCAAGGTATTCCGTCCGCTCCTCGTCCATCTTGAGGAATAGCAGAAAGCTTATCTGGCCGACGTAATCGCCATAGCCGATGCCCTCATCCCGTAGGACGTGGGCATAGTTCCAAACTTTCGAGACGAGGGTCTGTTCGTTCACGGCCTACCACCTAGAACCATTTTGCCGTCGACCGTTTGGTCCAATCTGTCAGCGAAGCGACGGGCGAAATCGACCCCCTTGCGAACGACTGACAATCTCACACTAGGTTTTCGCCCGTGAGCAATTCGTCCGCGAAGCTCAAGCAGATGATTGTACTTTTTTCGAAACTCCGTGTTCGAGAGCTTTCGCCAACGAATGTTTCGCATGATATGGGGGATACCAACATTGAAAAACAGCAGGTCCACCTTATCCAATGAAGGGTGGTTCAGTCGCTCAGAAGTGTTTTTGAACAGCGTTTTAAGCTCGCCACGATCATTAGCCGTATAGAACCGCATTGCCGCTGCTTCAAAACACTCCTCAATGAACACCTCTAAGTTTGCAATGATGATCACGATAGCTGCGCGGGAAATGGCCTGCCCTTGCCTTTCCCGAGGGGCTCCCGCTCCGCCACCCGTAAGAGCTTCATGGGCACGAATGAGCTCCTCAACATCAGACAATGCTTGCTCAAGGTTTTGTCGCGCAGTCATGCGGCAAGCTCTCCCCGAAAGGCGGCGGCAAGGATCGATTGGCGGAGGGTGGAGGACAGACCCTCGATTGCAGGTCCATCCACCAATTGATCGTTGGCCCGCGAAAGTGCCTCGTTCAATCGCTGCACGACTACCCGCTGTTCTTCCATCGGAGCGACGGGCAGCGGCATCTGCATCAACTTGCCTGCACTGAGGTTTGCTTGCCCTACTTGCTGGCTCTTGTTTTCGGCAACCCATGCCTTGCCAAATATCGAATTCAGCCAAGCTGCAAAGAAATGCGGTTCGCCGTAAGCAAGTCGCACTCCGACTAGATAGGACGCGTAAGAGCAAATCGCCGGATCGCCATCGTAGACGGCAGACTTGCCGAGCAGTTCGGCACTGTTCGTCCTGTTGAAGAGTACCTCCCCCGCCTGCAACCTGGGTAGGCCGGAACTCTCTGGCGCATACTTCAGGTCTCCTAGATCAAGCCTGCCGTCCTGAATGTTTCCCATCCGAAGGACCGGAACACCGGCGGAATTGCGGTCGCATTTCGTGGACGTACCGTATGTCGTAGCTTCAACCACGCAAGCAACGCTCGCCCACGCCCAACCCTCCGGCAGTTCGGGCAGGCCGTCGGTGTCCGGCCCCACGGGTTCGATGTATTTCTTGCGGGCGTTTTTCGGGTCGGCATGCCAGCGGGCGCGACGGTCGGCGAGGATGCGTTGCAGGAGTTGCTCGCCGGTTTCCTGGGGCGGATTGTCCCTACGCCATTCGGCGGTGAGTTCGCCGGTGACCGCTGCCTTGAGCAGGGCCTTGCGATAGGTCTCTACCCCGGCCCGGGCCTCGGCCAGGGCCGCTTCGCCTTCGTCGATCTCGGCGAACAGAGCGTCGATGCGGGCGATCAAGCGATCTTGTTCGTCGAGAGCAGGCAAAGGCAGCGGAACCTGTTGCAGAGTACGCGACGACAGGTGCTTGACCGTTACGGATGAGGTGTAGTCATTGATGAGCTTCAGGTAACCTGGCAACGCATACAGTAGGAACTGTTTGCGTAGGCGTGTCTCATCCGGGACAATCTTGCAGACCCGTTGGTTCAGCAGGGCCTTTCCACCGCGCCAGAGGGCGCAATTGAATTCTCCGTCCATGCCGACCAGCAGGTCACCGTCTTGCACCCAATAGCCATCCGGAATGGGGCCATCGTAGAGAGTATCGCTCTGCCCATCGACAACGTCACGGATGCGCACGAGCGGAAAGCCCTTGCTGGCCTTGAAGTGCTTGGACGGGAACGCAAAGCCATTAATGATTGTCGCCACCGTTCCTACAGCCTCGCGCCGCCAATGCGGGGCAGCAGAGAGAACACCCGCGGCGTTGGCTGCGACTAATCCGTTCAGGTCTTCACCAAAGCTCAACCCGCCCCCCACTTCGCCGATGGATCACGCCACCAGCGCTTCCGGCAACTCTTCCATGATCGTACTCAGGCGATCGCCGAACGCCCGACGGGCAGCAATCACGCCGCCGCGTTCGACGAAGCCCGGCTGCTCCTGAATGTCACGCAGGCTCAGGTCAATGTTGGCGGCAAGGTGATCGCGGATCGCCTCCAGCCAACCGATCTGTTCCGGCGTGTACTCCCGGCCAGACGTCTTCTCGCGGCCCAGCCACAGGTTGAAACGCCCCGCCATGTCAGCGGATAGGGGTTGAAGCTTCTCCGACTGCCCTAGTGCATATCGGACCAGAGCGACGATATCGGTCAGGACGCGTCCGGGGTTGGCGGTGATCTGGCCAGCCGACAATCGCCTGTAGGCTGTCCAGATCGAGATCGGCTCCAGCATCCAGGGCGGCCTGGCGAGGGCCTGACGCAGGGCTTCAAGGCTCTCATAGGTCAGCCGGGCGCTACGTGCGGGCTTTCCATACAGCAGAATGAGGGCTGTCAGTTCATCCTGGTTCTGTTCGAGGAATTCCTGGAACCTGGCGACCGTGGCCTTAGCCGCATTCTCGTCAAAGCCGGTCGCGATCACAGCGTCGGGAGTCAGTTCGTCAATGTAGAGTTCGGACTGGGTCTTCAGGTCCACCAGGAGCTTGCGCAGCTTGGGGCCGTCGGCCAGAAGGCGGAGGGCAGCCTCGCGCATCTGGCGGCCTGTCGCCTCGATGGCCTTTTCCGTGACTGGCGGAGGCGTGGCTGCGACGACCTTGTCGGCATCGATGCTGTCCAGCAGACGGCTGGCGATATCGTGCAGCGGCACGCCCCCGGAGGCCTCGATGATGGCAGCCTTGTCCTGGTCTGAGAGTTTACGTTCCAGGACAGCAAGGCGCCCGGCGAGGCTGGAGACAAGATCCGGGTCGCTGCGGCCGCTGGCGACATGTTGGAGTAGCTTCTCGAAGCTGACCTCACGCTTTCGCTCCAGCGGCTTGGCCACCTGCTTGACGCTTTCGGTAACGCCCACGGCGTCTATCAGGACGAAGCGTTCCTTCTTCACGGCGTCCGGGGTGACCATCTTCAGGTCGGCGTCGCTGATGGTGCGGACGCCCCTGCCCTTCATCTGCTCGAAGTAGAGGGACGAGCGTACGTCACGCATGAAGATCAGGGCCTCAACGGCCTTTATGTCCGTGCCTGTGGCGATCATGTCCACAGTGACGGCGATGCGCGGATTGTAGCTGTTGCGGAATTCGGAGATCAGGCGTTCAGGATCATCGGCGGCGTAGGTGATCTTCTTGGCGAAGGCGTTGTCCTTGCCGAACACCTCACGGGCGATGTGCACGATCTCCTCGGCATGGTGATCGTCCTTGGCGAAGATCAGGGTCTTCGGCACTTCGTTTCGGCCTGGAAACAGCTCTGTCGGCAGGGTGTCGCGATAGGTCTGAAGGATCAGGCGGATCTGGTTCGGCGCGATCACTGAACGATCCAGATCAGTCGCGGTGTAGACCAAGTCCTCCGTCAATTCCTCATAACGCTGGCGGCGGGTGTGCCGGTCACGCAGGGGGACCTTGAAGCCCGCCTCGATCTGTCCACCGTGCTCGCCGATCTCAGTACGAATTCGGAAGACCTCGAAGGGCACGTTCACCCCGTCGATCACTGACCTCTCGTAAGGATATTCGGCCACAAGGTTTTTCTGGAAGTAGCCCAGGGTGTGAACCGACGGCGTCGCCGTGAGACCGATCGTGAAGGCGTCGAAGTACTCCAGCACCTGGCGCCAGTTGCCGTAGATCGACCTGTGACACTCATCGACGATGACGAAGTCGAAGGTCTCTGGCGGCATGGCTTGGCTGTAGACAACCTGCTTAGCCGGGGCGCTATCTGCCTCGTAGCCGCTGGCTTCCTCGTCCTCGTCGGTCAGTTCCAGTTCCGCAAGCTGGGCATAGACGCGCTGTATGGTGGAGATGACCACGGCGGCGTTGGGGTCGAGCCCGGCAGCGCCGAGACGCTGGACGTTGTAAAGTTCGGTGAAGAGGCGGCCTGTGCCTGGCGGGCGATAAGCCTGGAACTCGCGGAGTGTCTGGCGACCCAGATTGTTGCGGTCCACAAGAAAGAGGATCCGCTTGGCGCCACCATGGGCGAGCAGACGATAGGCCTGGGTTGCGGCTGTGAAGGTCTTTCCCGCACCCATGGTCATCTGGACGAGCGCGCGAGGCTTTCCTTCCGCGAGCGAGGCCTCCAGCGCCGTGATCGCCTCGACCTGGCAGTCCCGCAGACCGTCCTTAACGAGAGGCGGTAGGCTGGCCAGACGGGAGCGCAGGGAAGAGTTTGCCTTCAGCCACTCATGGAGTGTTTCGGGCCTGTGAAAACCGAACAGGTAACGAGACCGCTGGGCGGGATCGACCCGGTCGCTGAACAAAAGCTCGGAAGCACTGGCTTCGTAATCGAAGCGAAGATTGTCTCCCCAGGCCGCCAAATGATTTGGCAACTCATCCTGGTATCGGCTGGCCTGATCGACGACGCCCGACAAGGTGACCCCCTCGGGCTTAGCCTCGACGACCCCGCAAGCCTTGCGATCTACGAAGAGCAGGTAGTCGCAGGGACCGGTAGCCATCGGGAATTCGCGCACGGCGACACCGAGTCCGGCCCCAAGGCTCATTTCCTCGCGGTCCTGAACAACCCAACCCGCAGCGGCAAGCTGCGCGTCGATAATCTCGCGGGCTTTCTGTTCAGGTGTCGGCATCCAGTCAATTTATGGCAGAGGCAGGATTTCTGAGGCAAATGAATTAAATGCGGGGCGATTGCGTTCATCCGCAATGTGACCGTGATTGTCGTCAGTTTGAGGGAACCCTGCATTTCTCCTTAGGAGTTCGATCACTTCTCATGTCCAAGCCACGCGCCATCAACATCTTCCTGAACGACGGCGACCCCGGAGGGCTGCGTAGCGCGCAGATTTCCCTGTCCACCATCCTGGCCATCGGCTTCCGCAAGCTTCAGCTGAAGGCGGCGCGGGCGGCGTTTCCGGAGTTAGAGCGCCCGGGGGTCTACATCCTGCTCGGCGTCGATGAGGCCCAACCCGACCAGGCCCTCGCCTACATCGGGGAATCCGAGAGCGTCGCCAAACGTCTCCAGCATCACGCCAGTTCCGCCGCTAAGGGATTCTGGCGCGAGACCATCGCCCTTGTCTCCAAAGACGAGAACCTCACCAAATCTCACGCCCGCTATGTGGAGGCGCGATTGTTGGTCGAGGCCGCCGCCAATCCGGCCTGGAAGGTCGACAACACCCAGAATGCGGCCGAGACCGGCAAGCTGCCCTTGGCGGAGCGGGCCATCATGGACGAGTTCATCGACCAGCTGAAAATCCTGGTTGGTGTGCTCGGCTGCGATCTGTTCAAAGTGGTCGCGGGTCCGATCGCGATGGCTGCGGGCGAAACCTCCGCAAGCGCCGCCTCTCCCGGTGCGATCCCGGAATTCAGCTATTCCGGCAAAGGGTTCGCCGGAAAACTCGTTGTCACCGTCGAGGGCGAACTGGTGCTGCGCCGGGGTTCGGTTGCGAGAAGCGCGGCCGTTCCCTCGCTCTCGAAGAGCGTTCTGAAGCTGAGGGATGACCTCGTAAAGACCGGGGCGCTGGCATCAGAGGGCGATTGCCTCCGCGCCGCCACGGACATCAAGTTTTCGTCTCCGTCGGCCGCAGGCGCCGCCCTAAGCGGCATGAGCGTGAATGGACGGGCCGCCTGGAAGCTGGCGAACGGTCAGACCTTCGCTGACTGGGAAACAGCTCAGAACGCCACGCCTGCAGACCTTGCCTCAGATGAGCCCGAAGAGGGGTAACCCCCTACCCCTCCGACAAATAACACGCGCTGTCCTCGTCCTTCCCCGGCAACCTCACCACCCCCGCCGGCTTAAGCCCGATCTTCTTCAGCACCGCCTGCGAGGCGGTGTTGCCCGGGGTGGTGATGGCGACGATGCGGCCCAGGCGCAGGTGGCGGCGGGCGTGGTCGAGGCCGGCGCGGGCGGCTTCGGAGGCATAGCCCCGGCCCCAGGCGCTGGCCAGGAAGGCGTAGCCGATGTCCGGGTCCTTCAGGCCGTCGCGCTTCACCAGGCCGCACAGGCCCACGGGGCGGCCGCCGTCGCGCTCTGTCGCGCGCCACAGGCCATAGCCATAACCGGCGTAGGCGGCGCGGGGGCCCTCTTCGATGTAGGCGCGGGCGCCGGCCAGGTCGCGCACGCCCCGGTCGCCGATGTTCTCCAGGAAGCCGGGCTCGTTCAGGAGGGCCAGGATGAAGTCGGCGTCGCGGTCGGTTTCCAGCTCGTCCAGCACCAGGCGCGGGGTGTGGAGGATGACGCTCAACGGGGGGGCTCCAGCCGGGTGACGAGGCTGGAGGTGTCCCAGCGGGCGCCGCCCAGGCCCTGGACCTCGGCGTACCAGGCGTCGACCTGGCGGGTGAGGTCGAGGCGGGCGCCGTTGCGGGCCGCCTCGTCCAGCACCAGGCCCAGGTCCTTGCGCATCCAGTCGACGGCGAAGCCGAAGTCGAATTTGCCCTCGGCCATCGTCGCCCAGCGGTTGTCCATCTGCCAGGACTGGGCCGCTCCCTGGGAGATGGCGGCCAAAACGTCCGCCGGGTCGAGCCCTGCGCGGCGGGTGAAGTGCAGGGCCTCGGCCAGGCCCTGGACGACGCCGGCGATGGCGATCTGGTTGACCATCTTGGTCAGCTGGCCGGCGCCGGGGCCTCCCATGAGGCGGATGGCGCGGCCGTAAGACGCCAGGACCGGCTCGGCCCGGGCGAAGGCGGCCGGATCGCCGCCGCACATGACGGTGAGCCGGCCGGCCTGCGCCCCCGCCTGGCCGCCGGAGACCGGAGCGTCGAGGAAGCTGTGGCCGGCGGCGCTGGCCAGGGCGGCCATGTCGCGGGCCAACTCGGCCGAGGTGGTGGTGTGGTCGACGATGAGGGCGCCGGGGGCCAGGGCGGGCAGGATCTGGGGGACCAGGCCGCGCACGTCGGCATCGTTGCCGACGCAGAGGGCGACGAGCTCGGCGCCTTGGGCGGCCTCGCCCGGGGTGGGGGCGGCGGTGCCGCCGTGCTGCCCGGCCCAGAGGCGGGCCTTTTCCGGGCTGCGGTTGTAGACGCTGACCGCGTGGCCCGCCGCCGCCAGGTGGCCCGCCATGGGCGCGCCCATGACCCCCAGGCCGATAAACGCCAGCCGCATGCGCCCCTCCATCCTAAACTGCATTTTAACCCTCACCGTGATAAGGGTGGCGGAACTTCGAACCCGGACACCGCCATGGCAGCCGACGATCGGCCTATTCTGATCAAGAAGGTCAAGAAGGTTTCCGGCGGCGGCCACCATGGCGGCGCCTGGAAGGTGGCCTATGCGGACTTCGTGACCGCGATGATGGCCTTCTTCCTCCTGATGTGGCTGATCAACACCACCAGCCCGGAGCAGAAGCGCGGCCTGGCGGAGTACTTCGCCCCCGCGTCCGTGTCGGAGGCGACATCGGGCGCCGGCGGCATTCTGGGCGGCACCGCCCTTGACGACAATGGCGCAAAGTCTGCGGGCACCACCGCCATCATGGAGCAGATGGCGCCTGACACCCGCGAAGCTCAGGATGGCCCCAACGCCGCCGCCGAGATCTCCGACTCCGTGGAGATGGCCCGCAAGAAGCGCGAGGAGGCGGAGTTCGAGTCCGCCGCCCAGTCCCTGAAGCAGGCGCTGCAGGCCATGCCCGAGCTGGCGGAGCTGTCCAAGAACATCATCGTCGACAAGACCCCTGAGGGCTTGCGCATCCAGCTTGTGGACCAGGAGGGCCGGTCCCTGTTCGCGGAAAACTCCTCGGCGCCCAATGACAGGGCCAAGGTTCTGCTGCGGGCGATCACAAAGACCCTGAACCAGCTGCCGAACCGGATCTCCATCTCAGGTCACACCTCCGCCGACTGGCGGGGCGGCGAAGCCGACAGCGACTGGGCGCTCTCGGCAGCCCGCGCCGACGCCTCACGCCGGGTCCTGCAGGCGGCGGGCATCAGCGCGGACCGGGTCTATCAGGTGTCTGGCAAGGCCAATTCCGAGCCGCTCTATCCGGATGATCCCAGCCTGCCGGGCAACCGGAGGATTGCGATCGTCCTGTTGCGGGAGGCCCCTGTCCTGCCGCCGGAACCGGCGTTCTGAGGCGTTTGCCCTTCGTCCCGGACTTGCGCCAACCCGCCAGATCAGGGTCTAGTCCTGATTGTGACACAGCACTTTCCCACGCCACAGATCCGGTTTTACCTGACCGCGCCGGCGCCCTGCCCCTACCTGCCGGATCGGCAGGAGCGGAAGGTCTTCGCCCATCTCCCGTATTCCGAGGGCGCGCAGGTCAATGACAGGCTGACCCAGAGCGGGTTCCGGCGTTCGCAGAACATCGCCTATCGCCCCGCCTGCGAGGCCTGTACGGCCTGCGTATCCGTGCGCATCCCCGTCGCCGACCACGGTCTTTCCCGGTCCGACCGCAAGACGCTCAACCGTAACGGAGACTTGCAGCGCAACCTGGTGGAGGCCGAGGCGACTCTCGAGCAGTTCGAGCTTCTGCGGCGCTATCTGCAGGCGCGCCACGCCGAGGGCGGCATGACCGACATGGGCTGGCCCGACTTCGTGACCATGGTGGAGGATACGCCCGTCCGGAGCCATCTCGTTGAGTACCGGCTGGCCTCGCCCGCAGGCGGGCCAGGCGATCTTGTGGCCTGCACCCTCGTCGATCTCCTGGGCGACGGGCTGTCTATGGTCTATTCGTTCTACGATCCTGACCTGCCCCGCCGGAGCCTGGGCCGGTTCATGATCCTCGACCATCTCGCCCAAGCAAGCCTGACCGGCATGCCCTTCGTCTATCTGGGCTATTGGGTGAAGGGGTCCCAGAAAATGGACTACAAGGCCCGGTTCCAGCCCCTGGAGGCGCTTGGTCCCTCGGGGTGGCGGCTGCTGGGCGCCCGAGAGCTGGCGCACACCCCCGACTGATTCCTCCACAGGGCGTCCACATGGGCGCGCGCTCCATCCCCGCTTCCGGGACGTCGGGGCATCGACCCTTTTCGGCAAAGCGGGCTACCACCCGGCTATGGAGCAGGCTCTGCTGAATCTCTGGGACCCCCTGTTCTCAGCCCGGGGCGCGTTTGTCGCCGGGGCCGGGAATGCCGAGGCCCAGGTGCGACTTGCGGATTGGCCGAACTGGCCGGCCGGCTGTCTGGTCCTTGTGGGTCCGGAGGGATGCGGAAAAAGCCGGCTGGCCGAAGATTGGGCGCGGCGTACAGGCGCCCAGAAGCTCGATCGCTTCAAGCCCGACCCCGCCGTCGTCCGCTTGCACCCCGTCCTCCTGGAAGACGTCGATCAGGGGTTTTGCGCAGAGGGCCTGTTTCACCTCCTGAACCTCGCCTCAGTCGGCCAGGGGCTCCTGCTGACCGCGCGCACCCGTCCCGCCGGGTGGCCCGCGGAGGTTGCCGATCTCCGCTCTCGCCTGAACGCCCTGCATGTCGTGCACGTCGAATCGACGGGGGATGAGATCCTGTTGAGCGTGCTGGAGGACTTCCTGCGCGCCCGGGGGATACGCCCGTCACCGGACCTGGCGCCCTACCTGGTCCGGCGGATCGACCGCTCGGTGACCGCGGCCCGGGACGTCGTGGAACGGCTGCACGAGGCCTCTGCGCGCAGCCACCGTCCCGTCACCCGCGCCCTGGCCCGGGAGATCCTGGGTGACGAGACCGAGAACCTTGATCTTTTCGAGCCCTGACTTGGGGCCGTCACCGACTTGGCCCATCTGATTCCGGATGCTACCGATCCCAGAAATGAGCTCCGCAAGATGACAACCTCGCCCCGATCCCAGGCCGCTTCCCGCAAGTCCGAGGCTTCGCTGAGCATCGACCTGATGCGTTCGCCGGAGCGTTTCTTCAACCGGGAGTTGTCCTGGCTGGCCTTCAACCGGCGGGTCCTGGCCGAAAGCCGCAATCCTCGGCACCCCCTCCTGGAACGCCTGCGCTTCCTGTCGATCTCGGCCAACAACCTCGACGAGTTCTACATGGTTCGCGTCGCCGGCCTGAAGGCCCAGGTGCGGGAAGGCGTCCGCTCCCTCAGCCAGGACGGCCTGACGCCCGCCGAGCAGCTGGACCGGATCAACGCCGAGGCCGCGGACCTCATGGCGGACCAGCAGGCCCAGTGGCGTGATCTCGCCGGCGAGATGTCGGCCCACGGGCTGACCCTGGTGTCGAAGGCCAATCTCTCCCGCGAGGACCAGGCGGCCCTCGAGGACGCCTTCCAGACCCGGCTGTTCCCCATCCTCACCCCCCTGGCCATCGACCCGGCGCATCCCTTTCCCTTCATCCCGAACCTCGCCTTCTCCCTCGTCTTCAAGCTGCGGCTGAAGTCGGAGCGGCGCTTCCTCTATGCCCTGGTCCCGATCCCGGCCCAGGTCGCGCGGTTCTGGGAACTGCCCTCCCAGTCCAGCGGGCGGCGACGTGTCGAGAGGCGTTTCGTCAGCCTGGAAAACCTGGTGGCCCTCTTCGTCGACCGGCTCTTCCCGGAATCGAAGGTCGAGGCCAGCGGGGTCTTCCGCCTGATCCGGGACTCCGACGTCGAATTCGAGGAAGAGGCGGAGGACCTCGTCCGCGAGTTCGAGGAACGCCTGAAGCAGCGTCGCCTGGGGTCCGTGGTCCGTGTGGAGCTCGAGGCGACCATGCCCCGGGACCTGCAGGACTTCATCTGCTCGAATCTGCACGCCCGGCGAGAAGACATCATCCGGATCGACGGCCTGCTGGGCCTGGACGAGCTGGCCCAGCTGATCCCGCCGAACCGCCCGGAGCTGAAGTTCCGCGCCTTTGAGCCGAGGTTCCCGGAGCGGATCCGGGATCATGCGGGCGACTGCTTCGCCGCCATCCGGGAGAAAGACATCCTGGTCCACCACCCCTTTGAAAGCTTCGACGTGGTGGTGCAGTTCCTGCGGCAGGCGGCGCGGGACCCTCACGTCCTGGCCATCAAGCAGACCCTCTACCGGACCTCGCAGGACAGCCCGATTATCGCAGCGCTGATCGAGGCGGCTGAGAACGGGAAGAACGTCACCGCCCTTGTGGAGATCAAGGCCCGGTTCGACGAGGAGGCCAACCTGAAGTGGGCCCGGGACCTCGAGCGCGCCGGCGTCCACGTCGTCTTCGGCTTCGTGGAGTACAAGACCCACGCCAAGCTCTCGATGGTGGTGCGCCGCGAGGGCGACCAGCTGCGGACCTACTGCCACTTCGGGACCGGGAACTATCACCCGCAGACTGCGCGCATCTACACCGACCTGTCCCTCTTCACCTCCGACCCCGGCCTCGGCCAGGATTCGGCCCGCCTGTTCAACTACATCACCGGCTACGCCCGGCCGCAGAGGATGGAGAAGCTGTCCTTCTCGCCCCTGACCATGAAGACCGACCTGATCCGGATGATCGCCGGAGAGGCCGACAACGCCAGGGCGGGGAAGCCGGCGGCCATCTGGGCCAAGCTCAACTCCCTGGTCGATCCCGAGATCATCGACGCCCTTTACGGAGCGAGCCAGTCCGGGGTCGACATTCAGCTGGTCATTCGGGGCATCTGCTGCCTTCGCCCGGGTGTCCCGGGCCTGTCCGAGAACATCCGGGTCAAGTCGATCGTCGGCCGGTTCCTGGAACACTCGCGGATCGTCGCCTTCGCGAACGGATCGCCCATGCCGTCAGACGATGCCCGGGTGTTCATCTCTTCGGCGGACTGGATGCCCCGGAACCTCGACCGCCGCGTCGAAGCCATGACCCCGGTGGAGAATCCGACCGTTCACCAGCAGGTCCTGCAGCAAATCCTGATGGCCAACATTCGGGATCAGGCGCAAAGCTGGACCCTGGACACCTCCGGCGGGTATAGCCGGGACCCCGCCTGGGATCACCCGGGAGCCTTTTCGGCGCACGAGTACTTCATGACCAATCCCAGTCTTTCGGGTCGCGGACAGAAGGTGAAGGACCTGCCGAGCGCAATCGATCATGTGGCCTCTCGCACCTAGTCGCACATCATCGGCAGTGGAGCCGGATCTCCCGGAGACCCGGCACGCCGCCGTGATCGACATCGGATCCAATTCGATCCGGCTTGTCGTCTATCGCCTTGAAGGCCGGGCGATCTGGACCGTCTACAACGAGAAGGCCGTGGCCAGCCTGGGCCGCGACCTCCAGACAACCGGGCGGCTTTCGCCCGAGGGCGTCGAGATCGCCATGGCCGCCCTGAGGCGCTTCCGCGTCCTCCTGCAGGGGTGGACGAGCCGGGAGACCTTCGTGGTGGCCACGGCCGCCGTCCGCGAGGCGCGGGACAGCCGCAACTTCCTCCGCGCGGTGGAGGAGGAGACCGGAATCACCGTGCGCGTCCTTTCGGGCGAGGAGGAGGCGAGATACGGCGCCCTCGGCGTGCTGGCGGGACAGGCGGACGCCGCCGGCGTCGCAGGCGACCTCGGAGGCTCCAGCCTCGAGCTCGTCCGCCTCGACGACCCTGGCCAAGGGGTGAGCCTTCCCCTCGGGCCCCTGTCCCTCGGTGCGCCCCGGCCGATAGACGCAGAACGGGTGAGGCGCTCGGTGACCCAGGCCCTCCGCCCCCACGCCGCGCACCTGTCGACCCGCGAGTTCCACGCTGTCGGCGGCGCCTGGCGCAACCTCGCCCTCCTGCACATGGAGCTGGACGGCTATCCCCTGCATATCGCCCACCAGTATGAGATCCGGCGGACGGACCTGCTGGACCTCTGCCGGTTCGTCGCCCGGCAGTCCAGGACGTCCCTGGAGGGTATCCAGGGCCTGTCCCGGAAGCGGTTCGACACCCTGCCCTATGCCGCCGTGGTCCTCGGCGAGATCGTCCAGGCCCTAGAGGTGCAGCGGGTCACCGTCTCGGCCTTCGGCCTCAGGGAGGGGCTCCTCCTGGAGTCCATGCGCGAGGATGTCCGGGCCCTTGACCCCCTGGTGAGCGGCTGCGAGGCCCTTGTCGCCCAGCGCGGCCTGACCTCGAGCCTGGGGCCGGCCCTGGAGGCCTTCATCGGCCCGGTCTTCTCCCAGCTGCCACCCTTGTTTGGTCTCAGGGAACCGACCCTGCTGGCCGCCGCCTGCCGTCTGGCGGACCTTGGAGCGCGGCTGCACCCGGATCACCGGGCCGACCTCGCCTTCGAGAAGGCCCTCAGGGCTCCGATTGCGGGCATGAACCATGCGGAACGGGCCTTCCTCGCCTGCGTGGTCTACTCGCGGCACGATTCCGGCGCTGCGACCCCTGAGCCGGAGGTGATCGCCCGGCTGCTGACCCCTGAGCGTCGGGCCCGCGCCCGGGCGCTTGGCGCGGCGATCCGCCTTGGGTGCGACCTTGCGGGAAGGAATGTGGAGGTGCTCCGGCACGCCGCCCTGGGCCTGGATAATGACCGCCTGCAGCTGACAGCTGAGCCGGGCTGGGAAGACATGCTCCTGGGCGAGCAGACCGCCAAGCGGGCCCTGACTCTGGCGCAGGCGCTCAAGATCCGCTTCCAGATGGGGTGAACCGCACGTGACCCAGATCCTCATGTCAGAGGCATCCCATCACCGGATCCGGGACAGGATCGCCCACCTGGCTCCCAAACTTGAGATCGTGACGGTCCCCGAGCTGAACCGCTTTGTCCGCAACGGCGTCGATCTGGCGGCGGGCGACATTGCGCCAGAGATCGTCTGGAACACCCAAGAGGCCTACATGTCGGGGCTTCTTCCCACCCTCATGCGGGCCCTTCTGGACAGTCCCAACGTCCGCTGGCTGCAGACCTTCAACGCCGGGCTCGACCTGCCCATCTTCCGGCGCATCATGGAGAAGGGCGTCCGGATCACCAAGTCCTCGGCCCAGGGCGTGGTGATCGCCGAGTACGTTTTGGCTCACGCCCTGTCCCTGGTCGTGCCCATCGACGCTCAGAAGGCGCTGCAGGCCCGGCGGGAATGGGGCCGCACCCCGTATCGCGAGGTCAGCCAGACGCGCTGGCTTCTCGCAGGCTACGGCGCGATCGGCGAACAGATCGCCCAGCGGGCCCGGGCCTTCGGCGTGGACCTGACCGTCGTGCGCCGGGGCTCGGACGCCGGGCTGGCGCACCGCACCCTGCCCCTGTCCCGGATCGCCGAGGCCCTTCCGGACACCGACGTCGTGGTGCTGGCCTGCGCCCTGACGGACGAGACCCGGGACATGTGCAATGACGCCTTCTTTGCAGCGCTGAAGCCCGGCGCCATCCTGATCAATATCGGCCGGGGCGGGCTGGTGGACGAGGACGCCCTGCGCCGGGGACTGGACGCGGGCCGGCCCGCGCACGCGGTGCTCGATGTCTTCCAGACCGAGCCCCTGCCCGAGGACCACTGGATCTGGAGCCACCCGCAGATCCGGGTCAGCGCCCATACCTCCAACTCCGGCGACGGGGTCCAGCCCCGGGCCGATATCCAGTTCATCGAGAACCTGGAGCGCTACCTGGCGGGCGAGCCCCTGATGAACGAGGCGGAGCGTTCGGAGGTCGGACTGGCCTGATCCCTCGCCGCGCGGTCAGTCGCCGGCGGCCGGGCGCGGCGCCCGGCGCACCTCGACCACCCGGACCCGGGTCCCGTCGAGCACCAGGGCCAGTTCTCCCCGCTTCAACCTCAGGGCGTCGGCGCCAAAGGCCTCCAGCCGCCACCCAATGAGGGCGGGATTGTCGGCGTCATCGTCTTGGGCGATCTGCTCAAGGTCGGACACGGTCGCGATGAGCTTTGAGGCGATGCCGCGCTCCTCGGCCCGGGCCTTGAGCAGGACTTTGAGCAATTCCACCACCGCGCCGGCGGCGGGATTGTGGGGGGCGCGGGTCTTCTCGATCACCGGGGCGATCGCCTCGGGGTTCCGCAGAGCCTCTCGGATGGTCTCCATCAGTTCCGGACCAAATCGCGAGCCCGCAAAGCCCTTAGGCACAGACCGCAGCCGCTCCATCTGACCCGCGTCGGTGGGCGCCTGACTGGCCAGTTCGTCGATAGCTTCGTCCTTGAGGATCCGACCGCGCGGCTGGTCACGGAGCTGGGCGGTGCGCTCGCGCCACTCGGCCACGGCGCGGTAGACGCTGAGATAGCGGGCCGTCTGTTTTCGTGGCTTGAGGCGCCGCCAGGCGTTGGCGGGCGCAACGTCGTAGAGGGCCGGATCGCACAGCGAAGTCATCTCGTCGGCCACCCAGGCCAGCCGCCCCTCTGACTCCAGCCGGGCGCGCAGGCGCGGATAGAGGGCCGCAAGGTGGGTCACGTCCGCCAGGGCGTAGGTCAACTGGTTGTCGGTCAGGGGACGACGCGCCCAGTCGGTGAAGCGGCTGGACTTGTCGAGCTCGATCTTCAGCATGTTCCGGACCAGGGCGTCATAGGCGATCTGCTCGCCATATCCCGCCGCCATGGCGGCCACCTGGGTGTCGAAAAGAGACTCCGGCATCGCATTGAGGATATTGAAGATTTCCACATCCTGCCGGGCAGCGTGGAAGACCTTCACGATGGAGGCGTCGCGCAGGATCTCCAGGAAGGGCTCCAGGTCGATCCCGTCCGCCAGAGGGTCGATCACCGCCTCGGCGTTCGGCGTGGCCGCCTGGATCAGGCAGAGCTTGGGCCAGTAGGTGGTCTCACGCATGAACTCAGTGTCCACGGCGATGAAGGGGTGACCCCGGACTTTCGCGCAGAAAGTCTCGAGCTCGGCGGTGGTCGTGATGGGGGTCATGGGCTAGCTATACGCCGTCGCGGGGCCGAGTCTGCAAGCCCGGCGGGCGATTTTGTCGAAAGGTCCGGTCATGAGCGAGCGTCAGAACGGTCTCACCTACGCCCAGGCGGGTGTGGACATCGACGCCGGCGCCGCCCTCGTTGACCGCATCAAGCCCCTGGCGAAGGCGACCCGCCGCCCGGGTGCGGACGGCTCCCTGGGCGGGTTCGGGGCCCTGTTCGACCTGAAGGCCGCCGGGTTCAACGACCCCCTCCTGGTCTCGACCACCGATGGCGTCGGCACGAAGTTGAAGATCGCCATCGATACCGGACAGCACGACACGGTCGGGATCGATCTTGTGGCCATGTGCGTCAACGACCTGCTGGCCCAGGGCGCCGAGCCCCTGATCTTCCTCGACTATTTCGCGACCGGGAAGCTCGACGTGGAGGCCGCGGCGCGGGTCGTCGCCGGTATCGCCGAGGGCTGCCGGCAGGCCGGGTGCGCTCTCGCCGGCGGCGAGACGGCCGAGATGCCGGGCATGTACGCGGCGGGCGACTATGACCTGGCGGGCTTCTCTCTTGGGGCGGTGGAGCGCGGCGCAGTCCTGCCGCGCCTGGGCGACCAGAAGGCCGGCGACGTGATCATCGGCCTGGCCTCCTCCGGCCCGCATTCCAACGGCTACTCCCTGATCCGCCGGATCGTCGAGCGGAGCGGCCTGGAATGGAGCGCCGCCTCCCCCTTCTCCGATGATGAGACCCTGGCGTCGGCCCTCCTGCGGCCGACCCGGATCTATGTCCGCCAGGTCCTGCCGCAGATCCGGGCGGGCCGGATCAGCGCCTGCGCCCACATCACCGGCGGCGGCCTCATCGAGAACCCGCCCCGGGTGATCGCCGACGGCCTCGTCGCCCGGTTCGACTGGAACGCCTGGACCCCGCCGCCGGTCTTCGGCTGGCTGCAGCAGGCGGGCGGCGTCGCCGACGCCGAGATGCGCCGCACCTTCAACTGCGGGGTGGGCCTGATCCTCACCGCGCGTCCCGAGGACGCCGGCGACGTCCTGGCGGGCCTCATCGAGGCGGGCGAGGACGCCTTCGTCTGCGGCGAGCTGGCGTCCGCCTGACCTCAGACGCCCCGGAAGACGGCGGGGCGCTTCTGGTTGAAGGCCGCCACGCCCTCGCGCCGGTCCTCGGTGGTGAAGAGCTGGTTGTACTCCGACAACTCCAGGTCCATCGCCTCGGCCAGGGGCAGGACCGCGCCGGTGCGCACCACGGCCTTGACCGCGCGGATCGAGAGCGGCGCCTTGGAGGAAATCAGGACCGCCCGGGTGACCAGGTCAGCGACCAGGCTCTCGTTGGGGCGAACGGCGTTGACCAGGCCGATGGACAGGGCCTCGGCGGCGTCGACGGGCAGGCCGCTCATCAGCATTTCCGAGGCCCGGCGCTCGCCCACCGCCCGGGTCAGGAGCTGGGTGCCGCCCAGGCCCGGGATGATGCCCAGGCCGGCTTCCGGCAGGCCCATCCGCGCGGACTCCCCCGCCCAGGCGAAGTCGCAGGCCAGGGCCATCTCGGCCCCGCCGCCCATGGCCGCGCCGTTCACGGCCGCCAATATGGGAAAGGGACAGGCCAGCTGGGCGCGGATCATGTCCTCGAAGAGGCGATGCTGGGCGGCCCAGGCCTCATCGGTCATGCCGTCCCGTTCCTTCAGGTCGGCGCCGGCGCAGAAGAAGCGCCCCTCCCCCGTCAGCACGGCGGCGCGAACCGAGGCGTCTGCGGAAAGGCGCGTCCAGGCGTCCAGCAGGTCATGCCCCATGGCGGTGGAGAGGGCGTTGGCCGCCTCTGGCCGGTTCAGCGTGACCTGCACCACGCCGGGGGCGGCCTCCTGGACGCGGATCGTCGAATAGTCGCTCATCTGCCCTCCGGTCCGGCGACCACGCCTTCGTCATGAAGCTTGCCGATTTGGGCGGCGGAGAGGCCCAGGACGGTCGAGAGAACCTGGTCCGTATGCTGGCCAAGGCGGGCGGCGGGCCGGGCCGACTGGCGCGCATCCTGCGGCACGGTGCCGGCGAAACCGGCGGCGGGATAGGTCTCGCCCGACGGATGGGTCAGGGTCGAGAAGACGGGGTTGCCGGCGAAGAGCCGGGGGTCATTCGCCGCCTGGGACAGGGTCTGGTAGGGGCCCCAGCAGACACCGAGACGCTCGAACTCCGGCGTCAGCTCGGCGAGCCTTCGGCGGGCCATGGCGGCGTCGAAGATCGGGACCAGACGGTCGCGGTGGCTGAACCTGAGCCCCTCATCCCGGGCGAAGTCGACGCCGAGCTCGGCCTCCAGCGCCTTGACCTCGTCGACAATGCCCAGCAGGGGCTGGATGCCCGACCATTGGCGGGGCGTGATCGCCACCAGCATGATCCGCACGCCATCAGCGGTGGTGAAGTCCCGACCGAAGGCGCCGAAGATGTCATTGCCCACGCGCGGCCGGTCGCCCTCGCCCAGGGTGGCCTCGGCCAGCATGCCCAGGTTGGCGAGGCTGGCGGCGGCGATGTCGGAGAGGGGCAGGCGCACCTCCCGTCCCTTCCCATCCCGGCTACGGGCCATCAGGGCCGAGACCAGGGAGAAGGCGGCGTATCCGCCCGTCAGCAGGTCCCAGGCCGGCAGGATGTGGTTCACTGGGCGGGGATCGTCCGCATGGCCGGTGAAGAGCGGCACGCCGACGGCGCTGTTGATCGTGTAGTCGACGCCGGGGCGGCCATCGGCCCAGCCCATCACCCGCACGCAGACCAGGTCCGGCCGCAGGGACGACAGGGCCTCGTAGGACAGGAAACCCTCGACGGGGAAGTTGGTCACGAAGGCGCCGGAATTGTCGCCCGGCGCGGTCGCCAGCTCCTGGGCCAGGCGGCGACCCTCGGGGCGGGACAGATCGATGGCGATGGACTTCTTCGACTTGTTCAGCCCCTCCCAATAGAAGCTGTCGCCCTTCGGGCTCAGGGGCCAGCGGTTGAAGTCCGGACCGCCGCCGATGTTGTCGAAGCGGATCACCTCGGCGCCCAGCTGGGCCAGGTAGAGGCCGCAGGTGGGGCCGGCGACGAAGGCCGAGCCCTCGACGACGCGCAGACCCTTAAGAAGATCGTACATCAGAAGCTCTTGGGCAGGCCCAGCACGTGGTTGCCCACATGGCTGAGGATGAGGTTGGTCGAGATCGGGGCCACCTGGTAGAGGCGGGTCTCCCGGAACTTGCGCTCGATGTCGTACTCCTCGGCGAAGCCGAAGCCGCCGTGGACCTGGACGCAGGTGTCCGCGGCGAACCAGGAGGCCTCGGAGGCCAGCATCTTGGCCATGTTGGCCTCGGTCCCGCAGGGCTGGCCGTCATCGAAGAGGTCGGCGGCGTGGCGCACCATCAGGTCCGCCGCGCTGGTCTGGACATGGGCCCGGGCGATGGGGAACTGGACGCCCTGGTTCTGGCCGATGGGCCGGCCGAACACCTCGCGCTCACGGGCGTAGGCGCTGGCCCGGTCGATGAAGAAGCGGGCGTCGCCGATGCATTCGGCGGCGATCAGGATCCGCTCGGCGTTCATGCCGTCGAGGATATAGCGGAAGCCCTGCCCCTCCTTGCCGATCAGGTTCTCCACCGGCACGCGGAGGTCGTCGAAGAACAGTTCGGTGCTGGCGTGGTTCAGCATGGTCCGGATCGGCCGGATGGTCAGTCCGTTGCCGACCGCCTGCCGCATGTCGACCAGAAGGACGCTCATACCATCGCTGGGCCGGGCGGCCTCTTCCCGCGCCGTCGTGCGGCAGAGGAGGACCATGAGGTCCGAGTGTTCGGCGCGGCTGATCCAGATCTTCTGGCCGCGGACCACATAGTGGTCGCCGTCGCGCCGGGCGAAGGTGGTGATGCGGGTGGTGTCGGTGCCTGCTCCGGGCTCGGTGACGCCGAACGCCTGCAGGCGAAGCTCGCCCGAGGCGATCTTGGGCAGGTAGGCCTGCTTTTGCGCCTCACTGCCGTGCTTGAGCAGGGTGCCCATGGTGTACATCTGGGCGTGGCTGGCGCCGCCATTGCTGCCGGAGCGGTGGACTTCCTCCAGCACGGCGATCGCCGCGCCGAGGCCCAGGCCGGAACCCCCGTAGGCTTCCGGGATCAGGACGGAGAGAAAGCCGGACTCGGTCAGCGCCCGTACGAACTCCGCCGGGTAGGCGCGCTCACGGTCCTTCTCACGCCAGTACTCGCCGGGAAAGCCGGCGCAGAGGCGGCGCACCGCCTCTCGGATTTCAGGAAAGGTCTCGGCGTTCGACACGGCGCGTCCCCTGCGGATGAACGCCGCCGTGCTACCTTACCCGGACGGACAGGCAAAGGGGGCGGCGCGCCGCCCCCGACCGGACCGTAGACCGGATCAGCCGGCGATGTCAGCCTCGCTGAAGAACTGGGCGATCTCGATCGCGGCGTTCTCCAGGCTGTCGGAGCCGTGGACCGAGTTCTCGCCCACATTGAGGGCGAAGAGCTTCCGGATCGTGCCCTCGGCGGCCTGCTCGGGGTTGGTGGCGCCCATGACTTCGCGATAGCGGGCCACGGCGTTGTCGCCTTCCAGGACCTGCACGACCACAGGGGCGGAGGTCATGGTCTCGACCAGCTCACCGTAGAAGGGGCGCGCCTTGTGGACTTCATAGAAGCGCTTGGCCTGCGCCTCGGTCATGTGGATGCGGCGCTGGGCGATGATGCGCAGGCCCGCGTCCTCGATCACAGCGTTGATCTTGCCGGTCAGGTTCCGCTTGGTGGCGTCCGGCTTGATGATCGAGAAGGTGCGTTGGGTCATGTGAGCCTGTCTTCAGGGGTGGAACTGTTGGCCCGCCGGGCCGGAAGCGTGCGGGCTTATAGCCGCAGCCTCGCCGCTCGCCAACACCGGCACGGCAAGACTGCGACGCCAGCACTGGGACGGCAGGCCCGCGCTCTGCTAGAGACCGCGCCGTCATGCTTCAGATCCGCGACCTTACCCACGACGCCTGGGGACGACGTTTCCTCGACCGGGCCAGTGTCAGCCTTCCGCCTGGCTCCAAGGTCGGGCTGGTGGGTCGCAACGGCGTGGGCAAGTCCACCCTGTTTGGGCTGATCCGCGACCAGGCGCGGTCGGGCGACGGCGAGATCAGCCTGCCCCGGGGCGCCCGGCTGGCGGCGGTCGACCAGGAGCATCCCGCCACACCCGTCTCACTGATCGACACCATCCTGGCGGCGGACGAGGAGCGGGCGAGCCTCATGGCCCGGCTGGAGACGGCGCCGCCTGAAGAGATCGGCGACATCTACGGTCGCCTCGCCGAGATCGGCGCCGACCGGGCGCCCTCGCGGGCCGCAGAGATCCTGTCCGGCTTGGGATTTGCATCGGCGGACCTGGCCCGGCCAATGGCGGAGTTCTCGGGCGGCTGGCGGATGCGGGTGGCCCTGGCGGCGGCCCTCTTCGCCGAGCCGGACATCCTGCTGCTCGATGAGCCGACCAACTACCTGGACCTCGAGGGCGCCCTCTGGCTCGAGTCCCGGCTCCGGAAATACCCGCATACGGCCCTGATCATCAGCCATGACCGGGACATCCTGAACCGGTCTGTGGACCACATCCTGCACATGCACGACGCCCGCCTGGAGCTGTACCCGGGCGGCTACGACGACTTCGAGCGGCAGAGGGAGGAGCGGGCGCGCGTCGAGGACGCCATGCGCCAGAAGGTCGAGGCTCAGCGGGCGCACCTGCAGTCCTTCGTCGACCGGTTCAGGGCCAAGGCCAGCAAGGCGGTCCAGGCCCAATCCCGCCTGAAGATGATCTCCCGCCTGCCGCCGGTGTCCGCCGCCGCCCGGGAGCATACCGCCCCCTTTCTCCTGCCCTCTCCGGAAAAGCCCCTCGCCCCGCCCCTCCTGCGCCTGGAGGACGCCTCTGTCGGCTACACGCCGGGCCAGCCGGTGCTGAGGGGCCTGAACCTGCGCCTGGACCTCGACGACCGGATCGGCCTCCTCGGCGTCAACGGCGCTGGCAAGTCAACCTTCGCCCGCCTGGTGGCCGGCGACCTGGCCTCCGCAGGCGGAGAGGTCTGGCGGGACCGCCGGCTCAAGGTCGGATGGTTCCACCAGCACCAGATCGAGGCCCTGGACCCGGAAGAGACCCCCCTCGACATCCTGCGCCGCCGCCTGCCCGAGGCGTCCGAGGCGTCCCGCCGCAGCCGCCTGGCCCAATGGGGACTGGGGGTCGACAAGGTCGAGACGACCGCCGCCAACCTCTCCGGCGGCGAACGGGCCCGACTGCTGCTGAACCTGGTGGCGATGGAGGCCCCTCACCTCCTGATCCTCGACGAGCCCACCAACCACCTCGACATCGACAGCCGCCGGGCCCTGCTGGACGCCCTGAACGACTATGAGGGGGCGGTCATCCTGATCACCCACGACCGCTCGCTGATGGAACTGGTGGCGGACCGGCTCTGGCTGGCCGAGGACGGCTCGGTCCGGCCCTTCGACGGCGACGTGGAGGCCTATGCCCGCCGCGTGGTCGAGCGGGCCCGGCAGGCGGCCCGGGACACGGACGCCCGAGCTCCCGCGCAGGCGCCCGAACCCCCGCCCGAAACCCCTCCCCCTGCGCCCCCCCGGGCCCGGGCGCCCACGGGCAACGCCCGCCGGCGGGTGGAGGCGACCGAAGCCGCCATGGAGAAGGCCGCCGCACGGTTGGCGGAGATCGACGCGGCCCTCGCAGACCCTGCGACCTTCTCAGGCGATCCCCGCCGCGCGGCGGAGCTGGGTCGGGCGCGGACCGAGGCCCAGGCCACTCTGGACGCTGCCGAAAGAGACTGGCTGGAGGCGGTAGAGGCGTTCGAAGCCCTGAAGGTCTGAAGGCCTGAAGGCCAAACGGGGTTCTCAGGCCTTCGGCTGGATGAGGTCCCAGCGATTGCCCCAGGGATCCGCAAAGACCGCAACGCGTCCATAGGCCTCGTCGCGCGGCGCTTCCTCGAACGAGACACCATGCTTCAACAGGCGCTGGTAATCCCGTTCAAAATCATCGGTATGCAGGAATAACCACACACGCCCGCCGCCCTGCTTGCCGATCATGGCGACCTGATCCGGAGTCGCTGCTCTGGCGAGAAGCAGGGCGCCACCCTCCGGGGACGGCGCGACGACGACCCAGCGCTTGCCGCCGCCAAGGGCCTCGTCCTGAAGAATGACGAAGCCGAGCGCCGCCTGGAAGAACTCCACCGCCGGAACATATTCGTCGACCAGAAGCGTCGTGTAGGCGAGGCGTGATGGCATGATCTAGCCGCAGGAAACCCGCTCGATCACGCCGGTGTCCGCGTCATAGTAGATGTTCAGTCGCCGGGGATTGTCGTCTTGGGTCTGGGCGCAACGTGTGCAGGTGACCCGACGAAGTTGCGGATTGACCGGGACCGGTATGGCGGACCGCGGCTGCCCGATCAGGCCCCTCACAGCCTTGAGCCCACAGGTATCCGGCGGCTCTACCCGCGGCTTGGGCGCGACGGGCGCGGGCGTCGGAGCCGGCCGGGGCGATGACGGCGCAGCGCAGGCCGCCAGCAGGGCGAGGCCTCCCGCCACCGCCAGGGCCTGCACAGACCGCTTCACGACACCTTCTCCCAACCCTTCTCTCCCTGTCGCCAGTAGGCGGCGGAGACCCCGGCCTCGCGGAACCGGCGCCATTGGTCCCGGGCCGCCTGGAGGGCCGCATCATCCCGTCCGTCAAACAGGACGGAGCAGCGCTGGAACCCGGAGAGGTCCCCCGCCTCGGCGCCGTCCACCAGGAAGAGGGCCTCGGCCTGGTTGGGATTACCAGGCTGCGCCGTCAGCACCACCGGGTCTGCAAGCCCCCCGCCAGGGTCTGCAGCGTGAGGCAGAAAGCTGTCGTCCCGATAGCTCCAGAGCCAGCCGTCCAGGTGTTCAACCCGCTCAGGGGAGTTCGCCCTGACGAGGGCGCGCCAGCCCTTCTGGAGAGTGCGCTCCAGAAGGGTCGGCAGGACCTGGTCCAGGCCCTGGCGTTCGAGGTGGTAGAACCAGACCTCGCAGGCCGTCATGCGCGCTCTTCGTAGTGATCCTCGACCAGCCGGTTCAGGAGGCGCACGCCGTAGCCGGTGGCGCCCTCGGGAATTGTCGGTACGGAGGAAGGCTTCTTCCAGGCCGTGGACGCGATGTCGAGGTGGGCCCAGGGCAGGCCGTTGACGAAGCGCTGGATGAACAGGGCGGCGGTGATGGACCCCCCGGGCCGTCCGCCGGTGTTCTTCATGTCGGCGATGACGCTGTCGATCTGCTTGTCGTAGGCCTTGGGAAGCGGCATCCGCCAGAGCGGCTCTTCCTCGCCCTTCGACGCTGACAGGAGGTTGTCCGCCAGCTCGTCATTGTTCGAGAAGAGGCCGGCATAGTCATTGCCCAGCGAGATGATGATCGCCCCGGTCAGGGTGGCGAGGTCGATCATGAACCGAGGCTTGAAGCGGTCCTGACAGTACCAGACCGCGTCGGCCAGCACGAGGCGGCCTTCGGCGTCGGTGTTGATGATCTCTATGGTCTGGCCGGACATGGAGGTGACCACATCGCCGGGGCGCTGGGCGTTTCCATCCGGCATGTTCTCCACGAGGCCGAGGATGCCGACGGCGTTGACCCTGGCCTTGCGGCCGGCCAGTACATGCATGACGCCGGCCACGGCGGCGGCGCCGCCCATATCCCACTTCATGTCCTCCATGCCGTCGGCGGGTTTCAGGCTGATGCCGCCGGTGTCGAAGCAGACCCCCTTGCCGATGAAGGCCACGGGTTGGGCGGCGGGATCGGCGGCGCCGTTCCATCGCATCACGACCAGCTGGCTTTCCCGCACACTGCCCTGGCCGACGCCCAGGAGCGAGCCCATGCCCAACTGGCGCATCTCTTCCTCGCCCAGGATCTCGACGGTGAGCCCGAGGGCCTCCAGGGCCTTCACGCGTCGGGCAAACTCGACCGGGTAAAGGACATTGGGAGGCTCCGAGACCAGGTCGCGCGTAAAGACAACCGCGTCGGCCAAAGCCGAGAGCGCCGGCATGGCGGCGCTCGCGGCCGCCCCATGCCCGGTCGCCACCTGGGCGGCGGTGATGGAGGGCTTCTTATCCGCGGGCTCCTTGGTCCGGTACTTGTCAAACCTGTAGGCAGCCAGGCGAAGGCCCAGGGCGGCGCGGGCCGCCAACTCTCCGGTGTCCACTGCGGGAACCAGCCTTAGAGTCTCCAGACCCCAGAGCTTGACTGCCCCATAGGCGGCGGCGGCCGTCTGCTCCGCAGCCAGGAGGTCAAACTCCGCCGTCTTGCCAGCCCCGACCAGGACCACCCGGTCCGCACCACCGGAGACCTCCAGAACCTGACCCCGGGCCCCCGTGAAGCGGCTGGCTGAAACGACGGCTGCGAAGGCGCCGCCGCGGACGCTGGACGCTTCACCCTCAGGAACGGCGATGGCCAGGACCGTCCTGGGGGCCAGTCCGACATCGGGCGAAACGAATTCGATCTGCATGGTTCTCCACTTTCTTTCGTCGGGCCGCCTAGCGGTCGACATGCACGGCGGTTGCGTCCCTGGTGCGGGTTATGATTAGAACAGGCTGCAGTTTCAGGCGCGGCAAATCGCCCGCTAGGATCGATATTTCGTTATGCGCCTGATCGACCGCTATCTCCTGCGCCAGCTTGTCGCACCCACTCTGTGGGCCGTCGTGGCCGCCACGGGCCTTGCGCTTCTTTCGACGTCACTGACCCAGATCGACCTTATCGTCGCGGGAGGACAAAGCGCCCTCGTCTTCATCAAGGCCACGGCGCTGGCCATGCCCCAGCTGATCAACATGGTCCTGCCGGTCAGCCTCTTCGTCGCCGCGCTCATCACTCTCAACCGACTCCAGACCGACCAGGAGCTCGTCGTCTGCTTCGCCGGTGGAATGAGCCGCTGGCGCGTGATGGCTCCGGCCTTCCGCCTCGCGGCTGTCCTGACCCTCCTGTCTCTGGTCATCAATCTCTGGATACAGCCCGCCTCCCACCGAGCCATGCGGGATGTTCTGTTCGAGGTCAGGACCAACCTGCTCTCGGCCCTGATTCGGGAGGGTGAATTCACCCAGCCGGCGCCGGGGCTGACCGTCTACGCCCAGTCCGTCGACCGGAACGGTCAGATCCGGAACCTCTTCATTCACCGCGCCAAGGACGACGGCGGCGCCACAACCTACACGGCGGACAGCGGCCGAATTGTGATCAAGAATGGCGCGCCGATCCTGCGTCTCTCTCGCGGATCCACCCAGGAACTTTCCCCGACTGGCGTTCTGAATTTTCTGAGCTATGACGATTATCCCTTTGAACTTAGTGAATTTATTAACTCTGAGGAGAGGGTTCACTACAAGCCGTCGGATCGCTTCCTTCATGAGCTTCTCTTCGCGGACCTCACCCAGGACTGGGAGAAGCGGAACCGTTCGAAGCTCCTGGCTGAGGGACATGCCCGCCTCGCTACGCCCCTCTACAATCTGACCTTTATGGGCCTCGCCGTCTGGGCGATCGTCGGCGGGGCGTTCTCGCGCCTCGGCTACGGGCGGCGAATCGCCCTGGCCGGAGCCATCGCGGCCGTAACCCGTATCCTTGGGTTTATCACTGTTTCTGCCGCAGAATCAGTGACTTGGTTAAATGTTCTTCAGTACGCGATTCCCCTCTCAGTCTGGATCTGGGCCCTGGGCGAAGTGTTTCGCCAGCATCCCATTCAGGCCGTTTACCAAAGAGGCCGCCCGCCCCGCAGGGTAACGACGGGCCTACCGGCATGACCCGGGTCTTCAGCATCCTGGATCTCTATCTCCTGCGCGTCGCCGTCCGGGCGGTTGGTGGCGCGCTTGCGGTCATTTCCGCCGTCATCCTCCTGATTCAGTTTGAGGAACTGTCTCGATCGGTAGGGGTGAGATCCGACGCAGGCGTGGCGGACATTCTCTGGCTCACCCTTCTGCGATCCCCGGGATTGATTCTGCTTCTCTCTCCCTTTGTCTTTCTGTTCGGCGGGATCGCGGCGTTTGTGAGCCTCAATCGTTCCAGCGAACTCACGGCGATGCGTGCGGCCGGGGTCTCCGCCTGGCGGTTCATCGCCCCTTCAGCCGCCCTGGCTTTCGGAACCGGCGCCCTTGTCGTCACGATTCTGAACCCTCTGGCTGCAGGACTTTCAGCCAGGTTTGAGGTGGATCGCGCCCGCCTGATGCAATCCTACCTTGCGGACGCCCCGCGGGAGGTCTGGATGCGTCAGGGCGACGATCGGGACCTTGTTGTGATCTACGCCAAGTCCCGCGACCTGAAGGAGAATACCCTCCGCCTCAGGGCCGTGTCTCTCTTCGTCTACCAGAAGGACGCCGAGGGAAGACTTCAGTTCCGCCGGCGGATTGAGGCCGCCGAGGCTGTACTCCGGGCGGGGTTTTGGAACCTCCGGGATGTTCGGGAGGCGGCGCCGGGCCAGAGTGCCGTCCGGTCCGACTCGATGTCGATCCGGTCCACCCTTACGGCGGGGGCGGGAGCGGCGTTGGATAGCTTCGCCTCTCCCGAGGCTGTGACCTTCTGGGGCCTGCCAGCCGCCATACGTCAGACAGAGATGGCGGGCTTCAGCACCATGTCCCTGCGCTTGCGGCTGCACCAGTTGCTGGCCACGCCCGTGCTGTTCGCCGCCATGTCGATCCTGGCGGCGGCATCGTCCCTGAGGCTTTCACGGCAGGGGGGTCTCGCGCTTGCGGCCGGCGGCGGGGCTGCGATCGGCTTTCTGGTGTTTTTCTTCAACCAGATGACGGGCGCCCTCGCGTCTGCGGACATCATTCCACCCGTCCTGGGGGCCTGGGCGCCGCCTCTTGTCGCGCTGCTGTCAGGTCTCGCCGTGCTCTGTTACACAGAGGATGGATAAAATGCGCGTCCGGGCGGTCGAATCACCGAACGTCGACCCGGATGATCCCTCGGTGAAAGTGTTGGAAGAGCTGTTGAGGAAGCGGTTTGGAGTTGGGACGCTGTGGACGGCGGCATGGATGGCGTGCGCCCTCTCCAGCGCGCCATGTTTCGCCCTTGCGGCGCCTCCGCCGGCCGATGGCCTCGGGCCGGACCAACTTTATCTCGAGGCCGATACCGTGTCCCGGGATGACAAAACCGGTCTGACCGTTGCCCGGGGCGACGTCAAAGCCCGATATCATGGGCGCACCCTCACCGCCGATGAAGTCACACTTGAGGCGGCCACCGGCGTTGTTCGTGCGAAGGGCAACGTCCGCATCGTCAATCCGGATCGGACCGCGCAGTTCGCCGACGAGGTCGTTCTGGACCAGTCTCTCACGGTGGGCGCCGCCGCCGGCTTCGCCGTGCGGAGCGAGGGTTCGATAAAGATGGCCGCCGCCACCGCCATCCGACGAAGCGAAACGCTGAATGAGCTTAACCGCGCCATCTATACGCCCTGCGAGATCTGCGCGAAGAGCGGCGATGACAAACCACCCTCCTGGTCGATCCAGGCCGAGAAGATTATTCAGGATCGGGAGCGGCAGCTGGTCTCGTACCGCAACGCCGTTATCCGGGTCCGGGGCGCGCCCCTGCTCTGGCTTCCGGTCTTCTGGCACCCGGATCCACAAGCCGAGCGCCGATCGGGCTTCCTGACACCGGACATCCAGACTTCGGGCCGCCGGGGTCTTTCATACGAACAGCCCTACGTCTTCGTGCTGGGTCCCAGTGCTGACCTTACCCTGTCACCGCAGATCAACAGCCGGGTCGCGCCCTTCCTGAACGCCCACTATCGCCAGCGCTTCCGTACCGGGGCGATTGATGTCCGCGGGGGCTTTACCTACGACCGGGACTTTGACGGACGTGGCAACGCCTTTGGCGATCCGACCTCCCGGAGTTACCTCCTGGCCTCAGGCGCCTTCGCGCTCTCGCCGGAATGGCGCTGGGGCTTCAGCGCCGAGCGCACATCCGACGACCTCCTGTTCGAGAAGTATGATGTCAGCGAGGTTTTTGTCGCCCGAGGCCCCTTTGTTCCGGATGACCGGCGCCTCATCTCGCAGGTGTACGCGACCCGGCAGACGGCCCTGTCTTGGTTTTCGGCGGGCGCGTTCAGCATCCAGGGCCTGCGTCCCGAGGACGATGACCGAACCTTCCCCCAGGTCGCCCCCTTCATCGAGGGCCGCTTCGAGCCGGTCTCTGACCTTGCCGGCGGCAGGCTGAGGGTTCGTGTCTCGGCTGTCGCCCTGACCCGCGACGTCGCCCCTGACAGCCCGGCCGGGACGCCGGGTTTGGACAGCCGGAGGGCGACCTTTGAAACCGACTGGCGGCGCACCTCCACCAGCCAGGGTGGATTGCGGTTTTCGACCTTCTCCAACCTTCGCATGGATGGCTACAACCTCGGGGACGTGAACGGGATCTCCGGCCGGACGATCTCCCAAGGGCGGGCGCTGGCCTCAGCCGGCGGGGAGGTTTCTCTGCCCCTCGCGCGGCGGCTCTCCGATGCCCTTGTGGTGATCGAACCCACCGCACAGGCCGTGGCCTCCGCCGGCGCCGCGCTGGTTCGGGTCGGGAGCACGTCTTCGGGCGCGCCCATCTACCTCAATGAAGACTCCGCAACCGTGGTCTTCGACGAGACCAGCCTGTTCCGCCTGAACCGGTTCCCCGGATACGATCTCACCGAGGATGGACTGCGGCTCAGTGTCGCCGCCCGGACCAGCGTGCTTTGGGATGACGGCCGGCGGGCGAACCTGGTCCTGGGTCGTAGCTTCAGGTCCAGTGATTCAGGGGTTTTCTCCACCACGTCCGGGCTTTCGCAAAAGGCCTCGGACTGGATTGTCGCCCTGGAGGCTGAACCCATGAGCGGAATCAGCCTGTTCGTCCGCAGCCGGCTGGACAGCGAGGACCTGAGCGTCCGCCGCGCCGAGGCCGGGGCGAATGTCTCGCTCAGGCGCGGTTCGGGTTACTTCCGTTACCTGAAGGAGGAAACCGGGCCCGGATCCGCCCGCAGGGAGAACGCGGACCTGGGCGGTGAGGTGTTCCTTTCGGACACCTGGGGCATCTCCTTCTATGGAAACCGGGACCTCGCCAGGAGCGCCTGGGTGCTGCGGGACATAGGAATTGTCTACCGGGACGACTGCACCCGCCTGGACATCATATACCGCCAGGAAGATCTGCAGATCGGCCGCCTGGGATCCTCTACCTCGGTGAATGTCCGCCTCACCCTCGCCACATTGGGAGGCCCCCTTGGCGCGCGCTAAACTCTCGCCTCTAGAGTGAAACCCTTAGCCGTGTCAGAAGGCAGTCGAACCAAATCATGCGCTTTAAGGACGAAGTGTCGGTCATGACCCGCGTCTCGATGAACGGGTTTCGAACCCTCGCCGCCGTCTGCCTCGCCCTGGGGGTCCTCGCGGGTCCCGCGGCCTCCCAGACGCCCTCAGCCCCAGCGCGCGCCGGCCTCTCTGAGACTGTCGCGGCGGTGGTGAATGACGAGATCATCTCCACCTTCGACCTCGCCCAGAGGATGCGGCTTCTGATCGCCACTTCGGGCATTCAGCCGACCCAGCAGAACCTTCCGCAGTTTCAGCGGGAGGCCCTCAGCGGACTTATCGACGAGCGCCTGCAGATTCAGGAGCTTCGCCGGGTCGAAGAAGAGCAGAAGATCGAGATCATTCCGACCAACGAAGATGTGGATGAACAACTCACCGAAATGGCGAGGGAAAACAACGCGAACCTGCAACAATTTGTAAATGCTCTGGCCGCTCAGGGCATTGGCTCTGAAACGCTTCGGGAGCAGATCCGGGCGCAGTCGGGCTGGCAGAGATGGGTTCGCGGTCGTTACGGATCGCGCCTGAGGGTGGGCCAGGACCAGGTCAAGGCGGAGATGGATCGCATCGCCGCTGCGTCGTCGCGGCCCCAGTATCAGATCGCGGAGGTCTTCATTGACGCGGCCCGCGTGGGTGGCATGGACGTGGCGCTGAACGGGGCCGAACAGCTTGTCACCCAGATGCAGCAGGGGGCGCCCTTCCCGGCAGTGGCCCGCCAGTTCTCGGCCTCGCCCTCGGCGGCGGCAGGCGGCGATGTGGGCTGGATCACTGCGGGCGAAATGGCGCCCGAGATCGACGCCGCCCTCGATCAGATGCGCCCGGGCCAGCTTTCGCGCCCGATTCCTGTTCGCGACGGAGTCTACATCATCTACCTGCGGGACCGTCGCGCAGGGGCCTCAGCCGTCACCGTGAGTTTGAAGCAGGCGGCGATCGCCCTTCCTTCGAGTGCTCCTGAAGCGGAGGTGAGGTCAGCGGCGACCCGGCTGAGCGACCTTCGTGGCAGGATCGCGGGTTGCGAAACCGTTGAAAGCGAAGCGTCTCGCGTCCAGGGCGTCGTGGCGGGCGATCTCGGAGAGGCGGAGCTCAAAGACCTGTCTCCCGCATTCCGCAGCGCTGTTGAAAACCTGAACGCCGGACAGACATCTGATCCCATCCGCACCAATGTCGGGCTTCACATTCTCACGGTATGCAGCCGCGGGTCCGCCGGGGGCGGCGATGTCAGCCGGGAGCAGATTGAGGGACGGCTCTTCGGCCAGCAGCTCTCAATGATCGCCCGTCGATATATGCGCGACCTGCGTATGGCCGCCACCATCGAGACCCGTTAGGCGAGGCCTCGTGATCCGACCCCTCGCGGTGACCCTGGGCGATCCCGCCGGGATCGGGCCGGAAATCATCACCGCCGCCTGGGTCGGGAGGACTGCGGACGCCCCCCCCTTCGTGGTCTACGGCGACGCCGGCAGCCTGGAGCGGGTGGGGTCGCCGGTGTTGAGAGTGGCGCGCCCGCAGGACGCCGCGGACGTGTTTGCCGACGCCCTGCCGGTCATCGACATGCCGCTGCCATCGCCGGTCTCACCCGGCGCGCCTTCCCCAGCCGCCGCCCGGAGCGTCATCAATTGGATCGCGGCGGCGACACAGGCCTGCCTGTCGGGGGAGGCCCGCGCGCTCGTCACGGCGCCCATCTCAAAGGCGGTTCTCAAATCGGCGGGTTTCCGCCATCCGGGGCACACCGAGTTCATCGGTGAGCTCACTGCGGGCGCGCCCTTCAGCGGCGAACGCGGCCCCGTGATGATGCTGGCGGCGGCTGACCTGAAGGTGACGCTGGCGACGATCCACCTTCCGATTTCAGAGGTCGCCGCCGCCCTGAGACCGGACGGGCTGCTTCGCACAGCCCGCGTTACCGCTCAGGCCCTCGTTCAGGACTTCGGAGTGGTTCGGCCGCGTCTGGCCATGGCCGCACTCAACCCCCATGCCGGAGAGTCCGGAGAGATCGGACATGAGGAACTGACCCTCATCGGGCCGGTGATTGACATTCTGCGCGGCGAGGGCCTCGAGATCGCCGGCCCAATGCCGGCCGACAGCCTCTTCGCCCCGGACATCCGAAGGCGCTTCGACGCCATGATCTGTATGTACCACGACCAGGCCCTGATCCCGATCAAGATGCTGGATTTCTGGGGAGGAGTGAACCTGACCCTTGGCCTGCCGGTGGTGCGGACCTCTCCCGACCACGGGACCGCCTTCGATATCGCCGGCAGGGGCCTGGCCAGGGCCGATAGCTTCATCGCCGCCCTTCGAATGGCCGGCGAGATCGCCCACCGGCGGTCGCCTTGACCCTTCCTGTACGGCTCTCGGACCGCATCGCGGCCCATGGCCTCCAGGCGAACAAGGGTCTGGGCCAGCACTTCCTTCTTGACCTGAACGTGACCCGGAAGATCGCACGCCTGGCCGGGGCGGGCCCGGAGGATCACATCATCGAAGTTGGCCCTGGCCCCGGCGGCCTGACCCAGGCCCTCCTGGAGACCGGCGCCAGGGTGACGGCCATCGAACGCGACGCCCGCTTCCTTCCCCTGTTGGCCGAACTGGCCGCCGCCTTTCCCGGACGCCTGGAGGTCCTCCACGCAGACGCTCTCAAGGTGGAAGAGTCCTCGATCGCCGGCCCGGAGGGCGCCCGTATCGTCTCCAACCTGCCCTACAATGTCGGAACGCCCCTGCTGGTCAAATGGCTGACCGGCGCCTTCCGTCCGCGATCCATGACCCTGATGTTCCAGAAGGAGGTCGCCCGGCGCATCGTCGCGGAGCCTGGCGATCCGGATTACGGTCGCCTCGCCGTCCTGGCCGCCGCGATCACTGAGCGCAGGCTTGTCCTGGAGGCGCCTGCAAAGGCGTTCACTCCACCGCCCAAGGTGGACTCGGCGGTCGTTCACCTGGTTCCAAGGTCGGACCCGGTGGCCGGGCTCCGGCTGGAGGCGCTGCAGAAGGTCACGGCCGCGGCCTTTGGTCAGAGACGCAAGATGCTCCGGGCCGGGTTGCGGGCGCTTGGGGGAGAGACCCTATGCCACGCCGCCGGCGTGGATCCCTCGGTGCGACCAGAGACCCTGGACCTGCAGGGCTTCCTTTGTCTTGCCGACGCCCTGCTCACGAAAGCTTGATCGCCGGTTTCTGCAGGAATAGGCTTTCAACGGTCCAAAGGGCGATTCCGGGACCGTCGTGGTTTCGGGCGTTCCTTCGGTCATCTCGGGAGAGTAATAATGAAAAAAGTCGCTCTGACTGTCGCCGCTCTGGCCGCCGTGGCTTCGCTGGCCGCCTGCAGCCAGCCCGCTCAAGAAGCCGCTCCTGCGGCCGAAGCTCCGGCCCCCGCCGCTGAAGCCGCCCCGCCGGCCGACGCTGCCGCCCCGGCCGCCGCCGC